>Ga0315914_1003187_pt1 | contig 24982 bp, 12 predicted proteins | sample MpolenodulesMG_FD_203920 | JGI IMG/M metagenome (GOLD analysis project Ga0315914, IMG submission 203920) | Medicago polymorpha root nodule microbial communities from Los Angeles, California, United States - elongated nodules | ecosystem: Host-associated > Plants > Roots > Nodule | place: USA... | reverse complement strand
TTGTTGCTCAATGACATAATCTCATTGCTCTGTTGCTCATTGACATGATCTGTAGTCAACGGGGGAAGTTGAGTATATTTTATGAAACTAATGAGACCTGTGTAATATTAGTTCATGTTGATATCAGAAATGTTTATCACTTCAATGTTTTCTTCTTCCACCTAAACCAACTCATCCATCAGTGCTTTGGGTTTAGCACTCCATTCTATGTTTTTCGTCATTCTCCTATCAGAAATTTTGTTTCAGAAACAAGTCTTATTGCCCGCCTTTCGTTGCATCGTTGATTAATTGCTTTTATGTATCTTTTCTTATGTATTCAAATGTGATGCAGGACAAAATTGAAAAAAGAAAACTGGAATTATCCTCCAAGTTTGTTTCGGAAGAGAACGGAGGTGATAATCAACGATCCAGAGAAATGCCATCTGACTTGGATATATGAGTTTTTGGTCTCGGATCTGTGAAGAAAACATCGGTTACAAATGATAAACTTCCGGCTAATTCAGAAGATGTCAATGCTTTAAGACGTCAGATTCACGTACTTAACAAGTTACTGCAAAAACAGGAACAAGAGAAACTAGAAATGAAACTAGACTTGACTGAGACTAGAAAACAAGTAGTTGCTTTAATGCAACACTTGGGATTTGCTGCCTCTTCTTCTCATCCACCTCAAGACAGCAATGAAATTGATAGCAGTGATGATGATACTGATGGTGATCATATGGAGTAGTATTGCATAATGAATTATTCATTTGTAAAAAATATAAAATTGTTTCAAAAGACTTTATTAATTACTTGTTTTTCAATTCCACCCTTTAATTAATACTTCATTGAGGCATTGTTATAAATAAAAAATAACTTTTTAGATTCATTAAATAACTTATGTATATGATCAAATATACAGATCAAATAACTTTTTAGATTCATTAATTTTGAAGTTTTTGGTTTCATTGTTTATTTTTCTAGCTGGTTTTCATAGTTTACGTTGTTTTCATGTGGACGAGAGGTCAATAAAATTGTCAATTATTTAATTAAATATAATCTTCATAATTCAGATTGCTTGAAAAGACAACCTCTTATATTTCTGCGGTCTTGGCTATTGATTTATTGTCATACTTTCGTTAATGAAATTATCTTTAATATAAAAAAAAGGAAAAATTAGCATGCTGATTTTGGTTTAATTGTAAAAACTTGTTTGTTTTAGGTTATAATTATAAATTTATGGGAATAAAATGATAAGAAATCAGTTATTTTCAGCTTATTTCTACAAGCTCTCCATGATAGATAATGAAAACAACATATAAATTATACAAAGAGAGAGATGGGGTTTTTAGGATTAACTTGATTTCCTGCAAATTTTTCTGTATGTTGGAATTTGTAGTTAAATTTATAAAAAAAATATACCAACTCAAGTCCTATAAATGAAATGCGACGTAGGAAGCAATAAAAAAATTGATTGCAGATAGATCCTTTTCAATTTGGATTTAAAGTTGACAATATGAAATGTCAACTCTTCATGACTAGGATCTGCTTCAAATAAATTGGCTACAAAATTGTTAAGAACCTCTTTATCTTTAGCCTTCTTAGATCTTGCTTTGTCATTGGGGGATCCAAGGGCTTATAAGTTTTCCATGTTTGCTTGGTTAGAAAATTGCTTTTCTGACATATATATATATATATATATATATATATATCTTCCTAATAACACACATGTAAATTACTAAAAAGCCTCCAACGGTAGTTAACTATCGTTGCGCAATTCGGCAACAGTTAACTGCCGCTGGTGCCAGCGGTAGTAAACTACCGCTGATCTGTTTATAAGAACAGAACGTAGATAGGAGTTTCCAAAACTCCATTGTTGCGTTTTTGGATTTCTTAGGTGCGATTTTCACCAAGCATAAGCCATTCCAAGCCAATTCTAAGCACATAATCAAGTAAGTGTTTTGAATCCTATTTCATTAGGTTTTTGTTATTGAATTGTTAGATATTTTGGAATTGTTTTGACTTATTTAGGTTTTAGAAATTGTTTTGATTTGATGATGATTTTATATTGATTTGTTATATGTTGTTTAGAATAGAATTGTGTTAGAAAATGTTAGAAATTGTTATAATTGCTAGGTATTTGAAATTGTTAGGTATTAGAAATTGTGTTAGAAAATATTTTGATCCGATGTTTGCATCGTGTAGAAATGTCTCAGAAACAGAACGATGTTGATCAATTAAAAAAGGAGGGTGAGAAGAAGAAAGAAAAATCGCCTATGACATGACACGGAATTGTTTGTGATGGTTCCGAAAAAAAGAAAGATTCGAAGGTGCTAGTGTACAATCAGTTGAGGTTGAGGAGGAGTGGGAGGACATGCTATTTTAGTTCTCAACCAAAAGCAGGTGTCGTAGGGACTGTCGCGGACAACCCGATTGAGTTAAGCGACGAGGAAGATGATTGAATGTAATGGTTTTTATGCCTAATTGTTTTGGATCTTTTTTTATGTTTTTTTATATGTCGCGCACATTTTGCTACATTTTGCTTGACATTATGGTACTTTGAATAAAATCGCGTATTGAATAATTTCGATTAAAAATTGCGCATTCGAATAAAGACTGATTAAACCTAAGGTGAATTCGAATAAAAATTGTGTAATGAATAAATAAATTCGAAAAGTGAATAAATAAATTATTGTTCCATTCAAAACAACATGTATTATGCATAATCAACTATATATGTTATCACATCAAATTCCTTTATATAAGACGAGTCATCACATAAAGAATGAGGTGCATTCCGTGACACTCATCTTATATGAAGGAATTCGATATCATAGCTTATATAGTTGATTCTCAATAATACATGTTCCTAAAAATGTCCTATCATTACATTACATTACATTCGGGTTGCACCTTCAAACTACAACAATTATCTTACCTCTGAAATGGTAAATTCAAACTGGCTAAACAGCAGGACTAAAACATTCACCCGAAAGTTTTATTATTTCATTCAAAAAATTAAATTCTTGTTAGGCTTAGTTTAAATGATGATATTCAATAGTCAAAAGAACGAGGTGCATTTGTTGACACTTCAATTGTTTGAACTTATTTCTTTAAAAAAATTGTTTGAACTTATGAATTTTAATTTATCTACCATAATTTTTGCCTAATAATATGCACATATTTTAGCAAAATATTTTGAGTGGAGTTTTCTAAATTTTTTTTCTTAAGGATTTATATTCCAATAAGAATCGTAAAATATTTTGTCAACACCACAATTTCTTCTACAAACTTAATTTTGTAGGACATGTCTTACCATTTAATATAAACTTCAACTTGTTAAAATTTATTTATGACGAAATTTACATCAAACTAATTTCAACTAGTTTTTGATACAACAAGTTTATTTACAAAAATATTTACATTCATGTTATTTTTATTTAAATCAAAAATATTTATTTTTTATAAAGTAATTTAGTCGATAGAAATTAATGTTTTAAGATAAATCAATATAAAATAGATGTTCACTATTTGATTCTTTAACGTCTTTAATCATGTTTGTGCTACCATCAATAAGAAATTTGGTTACTGATCTGTCTGGTGAAGACGAACGGAGGCAACAATGACGAATGAAGTTCCGGTGTGATGGCGACGAGGTCTTCACGATGGAACGGAGGGTGCTCGTAGACGCGTTAGCACTCCAACGCTCAAGTCAATGTAAGAAATGAGGTTGAATGTGTAAAAAGTGTGGGCAATGAGAGGATGACGCAGAATCATCCTTATATAGAGCACGGAGGCGCTAACTGCTTCCGAAAATTGCGGCGTCTCATTAGAAGGTTGTTAAAGGCTACATGTATGGCGGGAGATGCACGAGGGCGTACTTCAGTAAGCCAGAGTGCACTGCTGTTAACATATTCCTTTAGACAATGCGTTTGGTTTGATGGACGTTTGGTCCATGTGTCATCATAGGGTTGGCCTTATAGGTTGTTTAGATTAGTAACATCATGTGAATATATATATGTTTTTATGTGAAACATTTGTTAAATAAATTTCTGATGAAATTAAAGATGTTTTTTTTGTAAGAGAAAAGCTATGACTTACAGCCTTACACTATGAAGTAAGAAAAAGACACATCTCACCGGTCACCACTGGACTATTGCAGCATGTCTTAAAACTGTTGATAAATAAATGAAAATATTAAAAATGAATTAAGCAAAATATAACCAAAAACCCTATCCCTCAGTTTGCCTAGTAAGACGAAGAAACCCTATTTCATTTTCATCCCCAAAAAAAACCCTAATTATCTCTCTCTCACATTCGATCTTACTCAATTTCTCATCCGTTACACAAATAATCGAAGCTTGATTTCGATTCGGCGTTTCCTGATTCGGAATTCGCTCTCAAAAACAAGACGAACAGTAGATTTATGTCTTCTCAGTCTATACTTGAATCACTGATTGAGGCTCTGTTCAAGAACCTCTTGATTTTCTCTGTTTCTACCCTTCTGCTCACTTTTTCCGTGTTCTATTCCGTTATCTATATGCTCTTTCTCATCAAGAGCAATTTTTCAATGCGATTGAGGCCAAAAAGGTTCGTTTTTTACTTTTTTTTATTTATTTTTTCATTTATTAAGTTCTTAAATATCACTTGTTATTACTTATTATTATTATTATTATTATGTCTTTTAATATTTATGTTTTTTTTATTTATTATTATTTTGATGATTATTGTTTCATGGTTGGATTCTGGGTTTAATGATGTTTTTGTTTATTGTGTTTTTTCAGGACTTGCTACCGAGTTGTGTGTTTTGGAGGATTTCTTATGCAAACATTTTGTAATCTCTTTTTGTTCTTAAGAGTGGATCTCACTTGAGAAAGAGAGAGAGAGAGAGATTTTGTTACCATTTTTGCCTTTCATTCATTTCTTTAATCATTTCATTTCCATTTTCTATAAATTTTGTGGGGTTTTTGAAGGGTTTTTCTCAAACTATTTTTCATTATCCATCATGTCTGGTTCTAGAAAATCTAGAGCCAGACAAAGGCCTAACCCTTTGAAACAATCCAAATTAATGACAAGGAAATTGCAGCTTGTTTATGATGATCCCGATGCAACTGATTTATCTGAAGATGAGTCACAACAACCCCGTACCACGACAAAAAGAAGTTTCGTTGAGGTCCCTCTCCCTCTTCATGTACCTGCAGCAGTTTCTTTGACTTCTCAGAACAGCTTCTCTGTGAAGCCAAAGACTGTAGCAAGGAGAAAGACATGTCTTTCAGCACAACCTCAAACCAATAAGAAGGTTGTTCCAACAACAACTGGGAGACGACGATCTTGTGCCATATACCCTGGTGTTCGTATGAGGAAATGGGGCAAATGGGCTGCTGAGATTCGCGATCCTTTCAAAAATGCTAGAATCTGGTTGGGAACTTTCAATAGTGCTGAAGAAGCTTCTCAAGCTTATGAATCAAAAAAGCTTCAATTTGAGCTTAAATCTCAGGCAATGGAGGCAGAAACATACATCAAAAAGGGTTCAGCTTCTGCAGCCCCTCCACTCGCTGCATTGAACGAAAACTCTTCTGCTGATGCTCATGCTGCTAATGCTTCTGTGTCAGGGAAATTCTCAACTACCGAAGACTGTGATAGTTTGTTCTCACACACATCACCTTCTTCCGTGCTTGAGTTGGATACCTTAACATCCAATTCGATTGATACTGAAGCTGTTGCTGTCAATGAAGCGAGTGAAATGGTCTCTTGTCAACTTGAAGAGCTAGAAATTCCAGATATGAGTGGTTTAAACTTGCCTGAGCCAATTGCTGCTGAGAATCCAATTGGGACTGATCCCAATCTTGGTTTTGGATTTGATTTTGATCGGTTTAACATCGACGATTTTGGTCCGGATTTTGATGAATTTGGTGACTCCGGAGGCTTAGTTGACTTCATGGATATTCAAATACATGGTTTTGATGACAATGAACCAAGTGAGCTACCTGATTTTGATTTTGGTGATATCGGTGATGATGATGAATTTGCTGGTTGGATTGAGGAATCCCTTCAACACAATATACCTTGTGTGTAAGTTTTGTAGTCTCTTAGGAGTGAGACTAGGAAGTAGTAGTACTACGATATTCTAGTTTATGTTAATGCTTATGCAGTTTTGCGAGATAATAGGAGGAGATGTAATTTCAAATTTTGGTCGAGAGTTAATCTAATATCATTTTGAGTTTATATTTTGTTTATTGAGTTGTAATATTTAGTTGAATGTCATAGAGAATCCTTTGGTTTTCTTGTGCTATTAGAGCCGTCCCAAGGGTTTTTGAACTTTTCTATATTGCTTGGAGTATTGTAATTTCAAAGTTCTATTGCTGCGTATGAATGAACCGTCTAATATTTTGGATACATTGTTTTTTTCTTTCTTTCTATTGTTTGATGTCTACGAGGTTACATAGTTTTACATTATTCACATTCGTCCATATGATGCTGATGCACCAAGTAAATGGCATCTTATTCTTTCTCAAGTATGGTTGATTAAAATACTAATCATTGATTCATTATATTGATTCTGGAATCTTGAATTATCTGTGTTGGATAGGGGTTGAGAATAAACTTTTTAAGACTTGATTAATCGGTAGGGGTTAAATCTGATATCTTTAATATTATGATAACAAATTTGTTTGCTGCATTTCTTTTTGTTCTGAGGGTGCATACTTGATTGAGTTTTTGAAAGGCCTCAGAGTTTCTTGATTTTGCTTTTCAACAACCACAATATTCGAATGACTGTGAAATAGGTTGTCCGTATAAGCTGTGTAAATATGAAAGGTTTCTAACTCCGAAAATAGTAAATGTTCATATTCTTCAAAAAGGGTTTACACCCGGATATTAGTATTGGAGGAAGTCCCTTGCATTAATCTCGATATCGATATGCACACAGACGCAATGCCTTACAGTTTCAACAAGACACAGGGTTTGGTGATGTTGGTCTTAATGACCAAAACTTTGTACAAGATGAAGAGGTGCTTGCAAATGTGGAAGCAACCAAATTTTGTATAAATATCTTTACAAAATTATGAGGATGAAAAAAATTATTTACTTCATTTTAAGTACATTAGTGAACTTTTTGATATTATCACAATTTTTCCTACAAATTTAAGTAGCGTGTGGGACAATGTTCTACTAGCATTTAACTACAAATTCCAACTTACTCAAAAATTTGCAGGAAATCAAGAACCCTATCTCTCTCTGCGATTGATTCTCACTGCTATCTCTAGCTATCCTTTTGAATCGAAGGTATCGTTCTTCTTCAATATTGTTTTTGCTTCTATGTGACTGTGTTTGAAACCGTTTCTGTAACATCTTCAGCTATGATTGTTGTTTTGACATTGCATATTATTAATGTTCCGGTTTTAAGCTTTTATGAAAATATTTAACCGCTTATAGCATAAGCACTTATCATATAAGTGCTTATGTATAAACTATAAGCTATTTTCATAAGCTATCCTGGAGAGCTTGTAAAAATGAGCGGAAAATAGCTTTGGACATGTCATAAGTTGTTTTCGATAGCTTTCAATCAGTCTCAGAAGTATAAACTCAAATAATTCAATCCAAGAAGACTCTAATTAATTATCTTTTGTAGCTGAGTGCAATGTTTTATACACTATGATCAAAGTAATCATTTATGCTCCTTATACTCGTGATGAGTGAGAGAAATCTTGAGATTTTTTGTCTTCAAAGTGGCTTTAGCATCTGTCTGTTTAACGCAGTAATAGTATGCTTTGTTCTCTGCATCAGGAATTTTCCAGTTAACCAAATGCATGCAATATCAGTGATAATTTACTGTTAATTGTGTTGCCAAACTTTTAAGGGCCATGTTAATTATAATGTTTTATCTAGCTAAGCAATCTGTGGTACAGGGTAGCGAATGGAACAAATTAACCAGTCAGAATTTGTTAAGTAGTTTGTGTTGGTACTAAAAAATGTATTTCCCTATGTTGCGTATATAGGTTCGACGAATACTCCAACCTTTCTGCCTCCATTTTCGTCACTCTTCGCTTTTCTTTCACAACTCTTTTAGTGTTACTCCCACGAGGTATGGACCTCAACCCAACAAACCTCTTACACGACTTCAACTCCAAACTCAGTCTCAACTCTCTCAACCTCAACTCCACCTGCAACCCGAACCCACTGAACCTCGACCACAACCTAAACTCCGCCTGCATCCCTAACCCACTCCACATCCACCTCCGCCTCGATCTAGACCTCAACCTCTCCCCAAGTCCTTCATTGGCAAGAATTTCCAATGGTCAACGAAACACCATCTTCTACGACTAGCCATGTTCGTGAAGAGAGTAAATGGGAACAAAATCCCTATACGACCAGAAGGGGATGGGCAAATCCTTCTAACGCGATGACATATATGAGTTATTCCTATGTTTTTTTAATTATTTTTTATTGTTTTACACAGGTTTGATCAACACAGGTTGGCAGGGAAGGCAATTGCTTCAATCATACGTACTAACTTGGAGGAGGGAACCATCATGGAAGTAGTTATAAAAAAAAGCAACGAGATTTGTTGTTTAATATATTTTAAGTACTCAAATTACAAGCTCTGATTAAACTGTTTTGGTATTGTTTGAAAAATGTGTCTAATGTAGTAATTTTTTTATCATGCAAAATCAATGCAGTCAAAGTTTACACGGCCACCTCAACACAACAACTTGGTGTGACGTAACTTTGAGAAAAGGGGTTCAGCTAAAAGGATTCAGTTAATGCAAGAAGCTCGGAAAAATTTAGATCAAAAACCAATTTGGATGGAAGAGTGTGTGTGGGCACAATTGAAGGCACATTGGTTGTCCTTAAAATACAAAACAAAGCTGAAATAAATAAAAGAAACTTTGAGTCTATGGCTGGTCCTGGTGCAACTCTTCACACTGGCGGATCAATTCCTCATCGTTTGCATTGAAGTGAATGGTATTATTAATTTGCTATTATGTTTTGTATTTAATTTTCAAAATGAATAACATTAAAAAGTACTTTTTATCATTTACAGAATTTTGTATTTCTGGTACATGCATGAGTTTTGTATTTCTGTTTTGCTGGAATTAAATATATGTTTTGTCCAGTTTTATTTTGTTATCTGTTGTTACATTACTGTTATTTAAGAATGGTTTCACTTTGCACTCTTTTGCTGTTTTGATTTTCTCTTTACCTGGTATTGACTTTAACCTGGCTGGTTGGAAATTAATCAGTTCCGCTGTAATGTATCTGAGAGGAATCTTTTTTCATTTATGCCTCTCTGGTTTCTCATGTGCTTCTCTAATAGAAACCAAACCAATAAACATTGAGCTCACACACACAAGAAAATTGTGTCCCGTCGTTCTTACTTGTGAACTTTGCTATCATTTCTTTTCTTCGCCATATTCCAACACAGCCCTTTATTAGGTTCCAAAGCAGGCTTTGTAATATCCAAGCCATGAATCCATACCGGTTTTAACCATCTGCAATTGGAGTCATAGAGGTATATGATCGATCTTATATGAGATAAATATTTGATTTCATTTCCATTACTGATGGTTTAACATTATTTTTTTATAACAAATGTTAGAAGTTAGTGGAGTTGAATCAGGATCCCTTTGTCACTTCAATGCTTATGTCCTCCATCCAAACCAATTCATCTGTTAGTGCTGTGATTTTAGCACTCAATTTTTTTGTCATTCTCCTATAAGAAATTTTGTTTCAGATACCAGTCTCTATGCCTGTCATTCTGTTTTCTGGTTCATATATATATTTATGCCTGCTGTCCTTTCATTGGGTCTTTACTCTTCAATTAATTGGTTCTATCTTTCTCCTTTCTTATAGTTATTTAGTTTTTTTCTGATGTATTCAAAATGTGATGCAGGATAAATTTGAAAAAAGAAAATTGGAATTATCTTCCAAGTTTGTCTCGGAAGAGAACGGAGGTGATAATCAACGATCCAGAGAAATGCCATCTGACTTGGATATATGAGTTTTTGGTCTCGAATTTGTAAAGAAAACATCAGTTACAATTGATAAACTTCCCACTAATTCAGAAGATGTCAATGCTTTAAGAAATCAGATTCACGCACTTAACAAGTCACTGCAAAAACAAGAACAAGAGAAAAAAGAAATGAAACAAGAGTTGGCCGAGACTAGAAAACAAGTAGTGGCTTTAATGTAACACTTAGGATTTGCTGGCTCTTCTCATCCAAATTCATCACCTCAACATAGCAATGAAATTGATAATGGTGATGGTGATCATATGGAGTAGGACTGTATCTGATTTATAGGACTTGAAGTAGTAATATATTTGTTTAGTACAAAAAAGTTTGAACATAAATTATGAAACTGCAGGGTAGTGTGATTCAGTAGAACGACTACATAATTTAAGGCCACTAACATATCTCAATGTATTGAATATCTAACATTTTATGAAACTGTGGAGTTGAGTTTACTCATAGACAAGGAAATAAACTCAAATATTAAAAACAATCAAATAAACTCAATTTTATAAAATCGAATTTGTAAGAACCCAACACCAAAAAACCACTATAACAACTATCCAAACAGCCGGTATATTAAATATGAACTCATAATTAACTATATTAAAGCATAAAATAAAATTAAGTTGTATGCACTGATTACTGATTAAAAAAAATTATATGCCCTGATAATATAAAATAGTTTTTTTTTTCCATAGAAAGAAATTTAGGTGAGTTGGATCTCGAGGGCTCACGAGAGTCAAGACTCATATAGTTAGCACTGACAAAGACACTTATATATTCCACACCAACGAGTTGCTAAAAAAAAGTTGTATGCACGATAATGTAAAGTAATTTTTTATAGAAATTTTTTTAGGTGAGTTGGGTCTCGATGACTCACCAGGATAAGGACATATCTCCAAACTCAATATTAATAGAGACACTTACAAATCATCCACTAACGAAGTCCTTACATAAAAAAAAGGGAGTTGAACTCATGTATTGCGGAATATGACTCATTTGTCAACTAAAACAACTTTAGCAAAACAGTTTCATACTATAAACAAACAAATCAGACCATTTAGATATTTGTGCAGTTATAGTAAGTTGTTTAAGGTTTTATCATGTTAATTAAGAAATGCAATCAATAATATAGATGTAATAAAATGATATTGTACACTTTGCTAAACTAGTAATATTTACTCTCATTATAAGAATTGAAAACGAGACATTATTCCCGAATAGGGAAATTTCTTTTATGAATAAGACACAAACTCAATACCCTAAAATTGACAACACTCATAGCATTAATTTGAAGTTATAGCATGACATGATACCAAATCTGAATGTTAGCTATCCGTACTTATCCAGGGAAGCTTACTAGCAATTTCTAGTGAAATTTGAAAACATCAAATTCTAGCATGATATGATTTCATGCACTTTGAGAAGCATAATGTTATATCTTTCCATTTGATTTTGTGTCTGGTGAAAGTTGGTTAATCATGCATAGCCTAGCATTATGTTTTCTTGCTGCCCCACCACTGAAAATTGAACCTCACATTTAAATGGACAGGAATGATTTTCTTCTTTGTAACCAATGCAACCAAAAAGATGGATATTGAGAGTCAATATAGTAGTCATTAGCAATTTACATTTGTGCTATGTCACATCTCCAATAAGCTTCCAACATCTCTCTCAACTATTTCCATATTATGATACCTTGACACATGCACACACACATACTTCGGACACGAAATTGTCACTTACGTGTAGGTTACGTCATAATTTGAGAGAAATGGAAGTGATTGAATGTAACCACATGCATCAGTGTCGTAAAATACACCTTTAATCTAAATTATTAGATTTCCAGAAGAAGAAAAAAAACAAATCAAAATGTTGATTTTGCTTGCGTGCAATTCTGATTTTGTTTTTCGGCCTTACATTTTTTCTTTATGCACAATAATACTTCAAATTAACAAAATGCATGCTAAATGCTAATAAACAACTGTCAACATTCTGATCTGGAAAGCATGTTAGCTTCACAGTGCAAATTCTAAAATGTCAATTATTGTTGAATCACATATCACCAAACCATGAAGTTCACAGTATCAAAAGATGAATGTACTGTGTGTTTCCTCTTCGTGTTGAAAAAAGTTTGGTAGCTTAGCACGACTTATTCTAATTTTAGATGATAGACAGAAAGAAAATCTCTTCAGCATCGTATTGAAGACGTGTCTGGTATCCGACACATATCGATTTTCAATATCAACACATGCGATTGTATTCAATTAATTCATTTTTCAAACTATTATCATTGCCTACAAGTCAGGGTCAATATCGTGTCTGTGTCAAAGGTTCATAGAAGAGATATACATGAATGGTTTCGGTCTACTGTCACATGATTACACTAAGGTGGGTGAACAAAACCAAGACCACTAAAATACACTGCATATCTTGATACAAACAGCAGGAACATGAAGGCAAAGGAACATAGACTGTTATTTGTTTTAACATGACTAGTTGTTCTGTTATTGAAGCTGTTCCATGTGTATTTATAGAAAATTTCCTTTAGTAGCAAAAATAAAACATTTGGACCAATGTATGTTAGTTCTCAAGCAGAGTTATGTATTCATGTCAGTAGACGCCGAGAGAGCTTTGCCTCTAATACGGGTTCATTTAGCTCGACTCGGATTAGTCGGAGTCCAATATAATTTCTGGATACCGAGTGTCTAGACTAAAGAAAACAATTTGAATTATGAAATTGGCTTCCATTTTATTAGATGACCAGTTCCAGTATGTACTCTCACCAGTTTCATTAATCTACCAAGAATTAAACTCAGAAAGTTGTAGAACCGCCACAGTAAGATTGAGAAGTAAAACAAGAATTGATCTAACAGAGGCCTGCATTGCCTAAGATGATGTATTCTTAATCAGATATTGTTATTACAAGCTATTGAAATGTGAAGGAATAACTTCTGCACAAGCAATAACACTAGTTCCTATAATACAGAGTTCTGCAACTGAAAATGGACGATATTGATCACATAATACAATTCACAAAATCTTTATGGCAATAATATTCTCACAAGTTGAGTCAACATATATGATTGGTAAAAAAATGACAATCTGTATTTATAGAAAAGCAAAAAAAAAAAGTAAAATTTGCACAAGTATACAATATCTACTGTCACAATTTCATTGAATCACAAATGTTCCTCTTCTCTAGTCTTTATTTCTGGGAACATTCTTTAGCCATTCAACAACTTCTCTGATGGTTGGTCTCTTGAAAGGATTCATATTAACACACATGCATGCTATATCAAGTACCTGCAGCATCTCTCCTTCAAATCCCTTCCCTCGTAGATTTGAGTCGAATACTTGTTCTTGTTTTCCTTCGTTTTTCATCTGTTGAACCCAACTGACCAACTCCCTTGAAATTTTAGGCTTGCATACATCCATAGGTCTCCTTCCAGTGAGAAGCTCAAGCATTACAACACCAAAGCTGTACACATCTCCTCTAAGAGTAGCCACCCATGCTTGCCCATACTCTGGAGGAATGTAACCTAATGTACCTACAAGTTCCGTTGTAACATGAGTCTGATACGGAAGAATCAACCGCGACAACCCGAAATCAGCAACACGCGCCTCAAACTTATCATTGAGGAGTATATTGCTTGACTTTATATCGCGGTGCACGATATGCGGATCACAAATCATATGCAAATAGGCCAAACCACAACCTGCTCCTTGTGCGATCTTCAAACGAGTCGGCCAATCGAGTTGAGATGCACCGTCAGACTTTTCATGCAGCCAGTAATCAAGACTTCCATTCTCCATGTAATTATATATGAGTAGCCGATAACCATCATGTACGCAGTAGCCTTGCAATGATACCAGATTCTCGTGTTGTGCTGTTGACAAAGCCTCTACTTCTGCTTTAAATTCCCTTTCCATAAGGCCTAAATCTCCTGAAAGTTTCTTGATGGCTAGCTTAGTTCCATTTTGAAATGATGCTTTATAAACCAAACCGAAACCGCCACATCCTATTATATTTGCCTGACTGAAATGTTCAGTGGCTTTTATGATCTCTAATATGGAAAGATCCTTGGTTTCATTATTTTTGTTTGGAAACAATACCACCAGGCTAGCCTCCTTATCAACCTCAGGATGAACGCCGCTGTTTGAGTATGGAGAAATTGATTCCAGTTCAATCTTATCAGAATCTCCTCTGGGATTAACCCTTCTCTTGGAGAGTATCCACAGTGTCAATAATGTTATCAGGGTAGCTATGCCGAAAGAGACAGCGATAATAAGTATTACTATTATTTTTTTGCTGGGTTTGCTACTAACTGAAGTTCTAGTAGTATTTTGTTGAGAAGAACAAGGGTGCTGAATAGCCAAACCGCACAATTGCAAGTTTCCTTCAAAGCTAGTGTTGGAAAAAGTATTAAACTGACCACCAGTTGGTATCTGTCCTTGAAGATTATTGTGTGCTACACTGAAAAAGGACAAGAAATGTAATCTAGTGAGTGAAACGGGAATTTCACCGGATAGGTTGTTTCCCGAGAGGTCTAGTTTCTCTAAGTTAACCAAGTTTGAAATTTGATCGGGTATATTGCCGGAGAAGTTGTTTTTCTTCAGGTCCAGCTGAAGAAGAGCTTTCAGTTGGCCAATCTCAATCGGGATGCTGCCACTGAGGTGATTGGTTCCGAGATAAATTGCTGGTGGAAGGCTTGAAAGTTGATTGTATTGCAACAAAGAAACATTGTTGGCATTAGCAAAGACAGGTAACTCCAAGTAAGTCCTTTCAACTTTATCATTTGCTTGTTGCGATGCTAGTGCAGGGAGTTTTGTGAGCTCAATCGGAAACAGACCAGTAAGTAGGTTAACAGACAGGTCTATGTAGAAAAGCTGAGGAAGTGTACCTAACCAGGAAGGAATTGAACCACTGAATTGATTAAAGGACAGGTCTACGGCCTCAAGCTTCTTTAAATTTTCAAGCCAACTTGGTATCTGACCGGTGAAGTTACAACCGCCTAACCCTAAAACTTGGATATTTTGGAATCCATCAGGATCTATGATGTTCACACCATGTGGTATCATTTCATTGTAAAAATTCTTGGAGAGCATAAGTGTACTAAGCTTCTTGAGACCAGTGAGTATCCTAAGAGCACCGGTGATATTCTTCAACTTGTTATTAGAAATCGATAAAAACGAAAGAGACTCGAGTCCAAGTATCTCAGATGAAACCTGTCCCTCAAGTTGATTAGTTGCAAGCCTTAATGCTGCAAGTGACTTACAATCATAAAGGGTCGGCGGTAAAACACCGCTAAACCTATTGTTACCAAGATCAAGCGTAACAAGTCTTCCGAATCCCGAGAAATTGAACGCTGAAAGATTCCCTTCCAAATTATTCACCCTCAAATTCAACACAACAAGATTGTTACAATTCATCAAAGATGGTGGAATCGTACCGGTCAAATTATTGACATGAAGAAGCAACTTTTCCAGCTTGGAAAGTCTACCAATATCCCTAGGAATAGGACCTATCAAATGATTGGAATAAAGCTCCAAAACAGTGAGATTGACAAGATTGACAACTCCATCACCAATTGATCCATTAATCTTATTAAGTGGCAATGATATTTCAATGAGTGAAACAGCATCATAAATATCAATTGGTATATCCCCTGATAGAACATTGAAACCAGCCCTAAATCTCTCAAGCTTAGAACATGCTCCTAAACCATTCTCAATAGTACCACTAAAATCATTGGAAGAATAATCCAAGAATCTTATAGCAGAATTGTTCAATTCATTAACACAAAAAATTGAAATTGGAATTGGACCTGTGAAACTGTTGTTACTTACATTGAAAGAAATCAAATTCCCTCCTTCTGCAAGATACTGAATCAGAGAAACTGGTAATGTTCCATTGAATGAATTACTAGAAAAATCCAATTCCTGAATAACACTACTATTTCCATTTCCAGTTCCATTGCTAGGTTTAACAAAAGATGGTAATTCACCAGAGAAGTGATTATAACTCAAATCAAGGACTAAAAGATGATTAAGAAGATCAAAAAAGTGATTTTGAAGATTACCATAAAATCTATTATGTGAAAGATTAAGATGAGAAAGAGATTCAAGGGAAGTTAAAAGAGAAAATGAAATGAAACCAGTGAGTCCTCTAGAAGGTAAGAGAAGATGTGTAACATGGTGATTATTTTGATCACAAGTTATACCTTCCCAACTGCAACAATCAATGGAAGAAGACCAGTTAAGAGGTGGTAGGTGAGGTGAAAAAGTTGATAAATTTGAAGAGAAAGATAAGAGAGAATCTTTGTCAAGTTGGTTACAAGAAGAAGAGACATGGACAATGAATAAGGTTAGAAAAAAGGTTGTTTTTTTGAAAGAGGACATTAGTTTGGAGAAAAATATGTAGTTTTTGGAAGAAGGGTTGGAGGGTTGGTTTGATGTTGATCTCATGAGGGGTTTGTTTGTTAGTTAGTTAGTTTGATGGTAAAGTTTGAGACTTTGGTTTGAATTTGAGGGTTGGAGTGTTGAAGATGAAGGAAGAAGATGAAGGGAACATAAGGGTGAGATGAACCAATGAGGGAATAGATTTTTGGGGGTGGCATGGGGTGAGACCATGACCATCCATTGACCATGAGAAATGAAGGTGGGAGAGAGAGAGAGAGAGAAGTGGGGGTGACGTTTTCATTTGTTTATTATTGAATTGAATTCAATATATAAAAATTTAGATCAATGTCTACAATGATGTTGCTAGAATTGGTCATATAGTTTTTGGGTATATCACACAAGTAAATGTTGAGCAGCATCTTCATACTTTTTTTTTTTTTTTGTAAAAAGGATATCGTCCGCGTATAACTGCATAGACTAATTCCTTGAGTATTATAGGACTTAAATGGGCGACAAGCTTTTCCTAAGAGTTTTAACACTGCTGCATGTCCAATGTTGTATTCAAACACAAGACCTTAGTTAAACTAGAAGAGACCCGTATCATCTCATATAAATGTTATTGGTGTAACATCTTCATACTTGAGATCACATATATATTTACCGCTTTAATATTTTGAGTTAAAATGTGATGTTTAATCTGCTATATTGTTTAAAATTTAAATGATGATTGTTTGAATTTTTCTCAATGATCTAATAAAACCAATAGATTAGCCATAATCGGTCTAAATACTTAAGTTTATGTAGATATCATAAGATGTTTATTGATTAGCTAAAGACTTTAATTACTGTGATTTAGTGGAGAAAAGGATAGTTATGGAGGATTAGGGGGGCATATTGTGTGGTTGTATGTGTTGCATTAGGGGATCTAAATCTAGTATTAACCCCTCTAAACTCAAAGAATGGTCACTTTTTTTAAGGATTTATGATAAAGTTTAGAGTAAATTGTGAAATTAGTTCCCCAAATCTCTCTTCTACTTTGTCCTTCAACTATATGAAATTCATTAAAAAAAAATTGAAAAAGAAATTCGTCAAATTATTCCTAAATTTTATGAAATGTCTTTTAAAGTGTCCCTTGTCAATATGCAACAACAAAGACTTGCTCGATAGATTTTATATGTTTGGACTAATTTGAATAATTACTTATATTTTTTTTGTTGAGGGAATTACTTATATATTTTTAGATTTAAACTCAAGTAACATTTAATGGCCGTTTAAAAAAATATACTATATCAGAAGGTTAGACTATGTGCAATTCTTCAATTATTTAAATGGGTTGAAGTTGACAAGTGGAGACAAAAACAATTCATTATTAAAAGTTGCAATTGATGGTTCCTTCCTTTGGCATTAAAAATAATTTAATGAAATGAATATATGAGCGTTTACTTTTGGGCGGCCAGTAGTGGAAGAGTGGAATTTCTCAACGATGATGATGAACAATTACATGTCATGATTGATTGACAAGTATTTTCCATTAACATTATATATACTATACTATATAGTCTATAACATTTAAACGTGTGGTGCTAGATAGACCAATATTGCAGACAAAATATAAAAGATAATGGTGCTTAGCTCTTCTTCATGTCTCTCCTCTTTCTCTTCTATGGTGCCACCAAACTGAATCAACTATTGTTTGCTACTCCACTGGTTTATTAATCAATCATTTTTCTTTGAGAACCACTATGAGTTTATTAATTAATTGTATATGTATACCCTGTAAATAAAGTCTTATGCAAATATTATGATCTCAAAAGATAACTTAAAAGATTAGATTTGTCTAAACTTTATAAAACATATTTAATTATTTTTATTGCCACCAATTCAACATAGAAGGTTGGATGAACGTTTTAAGATTTTAGATGAAGATGTGATATCTAAATTAATTAGTTTGATTGATTATTATCTAATGTGTTGATCTATCTAAGTGTTTTAAGATTATTTCAACGACAGTATCAACGTTTTTGGTTCGGTTTGGTGGAGATGCAGAGTAATTCCTAGTGTTGGATCAAGGATGTAGAGATCTTACACTTGTGAAAGAAAAAAAAATTGATATATCAATTGTGAGTTAGAATTATCACATTGGATGAAAAAGTAAAACATCTTATAAGTAAGAGAAACTCATATGAGTGTCATACACTAATGCATTAAAGTAAAAATATAAGTGACAGAAACTCAAACCCAAGACCTCCAAATTTAAGACATATCCTTTTACCATTAAACCAAACTTTAAAGTAAGAAAAAAAAGTATTTCCATAGGAAACACTTCTTTTTTGGTAGGTTTTTATGTATGCTTTTTTAGAAAACTTTGTACTCCCTCCGTCCCGTAATAGCTGAGTCATTTGTAAAAAAATATTGTCCCAGGAATCTTGACTCATTTCGGTTTTCAATACAACATTAATTACTTTTTTTCAATTATAACTCTAATTAATATTACTTTCACCACTCTCAATTCAATATATTCTACTTTACATTTATGATAAAGAAGAATCTACCAATACTTGACAAAGACACTCAAAACAATTTTTCTCTCTATTTCATTTATACATTTTTCTTAATCTGTGTGAAAAGCTCAACTAGCTCAATTAAATTGGAACGGAGGGAGTAAAAAATTAAGGTCACAACGCAACATTGCAATGAAAATAAAAATATTCTCTCAAAGCAAAGTGAACTATGTGTATGCGGTAAATAAATACATGGAGTAAACGATTATTTTGCAATTTGGACTCAATTATTGATATATAGTCAAGATTAATTACACATGAATAAAAGTTAAGCGGACAATAAGCTGCATCGTTTGTCTTTTTTGGAAGGCAAAATCAATCATCGTAAACACAATATTATGAATTTAGGAGACATGACATTGTTGTGCCATTTGAACTCTATGTCGAAGATCAACAACCTCTGGTGCTAGGAAGCCAAAAATGTTAAAAACAAATGGTATAAAAGCATGTTGATTCTCAAAATACGCTTTTCATGTTTGCCCATTTTGCTTGACGCAACTTTTAGGGATGTTTGTCCTATCGTAAGAGTCACGATCCCTAATCCCACAAGTGGTGAAACCCCGATCAAGTTCACACATGCATGTTTTCCTCCTATCTATTCGTACACCATAACATCTGCAAGTCTAAGTATCAATCTATTATCTAATGAGTCAGTCAGGAAGTTCACATACGTCTCCTTTTTCACTGATATACAATGGATTGTAGGTTCAACAAAACATCAACAGGAGTTCATGTATTTTATTCCAACTTCTATTAGCGGTGGTGCAAATCCACAACATTTTAAGTTAGACAATTTGATATTTCATAAGTGTTGGGTCCTAAATTGTTAGACATTTACAATTTTAAGACCCAAAATAATGATCTACTCCATAATCCATTTCATTTATTTCAACTCAATTTAGTTGATTTTTACAATTCTTTTTTTTTTTTTTTCCGAAAATAAGAGGGTCCAAAACCCAAAACAGAAAAAACTAAAAAGCAATATTTATATCTGTTCAACCATTTGCTTCACGGAAAGAAAATGATAAATCAATTTTGTTTTCCTCTAAATCGGTTGGAGATCTTACTTGTATATATACAGTTATATATGTTCTTTGTTGTAACAGGTAAGTTAATCTGTCACACTCAGACACTGGTTTTTTTGTGTGAGTTTGAAACACACACGAGATTAATGACAATATTTTTAACTTTATGAAACAAATTGTATAAGCCGTGTGAGATCTAGACTCCACCACCACCACCGGTGAAGTTGTACATGATACGTTTCTATATATTTGGACAGTGATTCACAAATATCATTATGAGGTAACTTTGTAATAGTGTAAAGTTTATTTAATGTACATAATTTATTTGTGAAAGTTTTTGTATAAGTCAAAAGCTAATATTTTAACAAACTAAAATAATCTCTCCAAAAAAATAAACTAACTAAATAAATTAGGTTTAGTAGATTCTCATTTATAATCATGTTATTGATGCAAAATATAAATATAAACTTTTAGTGGAGTATTTTTTTTTTTCATCCACTAAGTTCAAATTAGAGACATCTTAGCGGATATAAATGTTAAACAGTTCTGACATAACCCTAATCCCGCCCTTTTTAGGGGATCTAAATAATTTTTATGAAAAAAAAGGTTTTGCAAGAAATCGAATCAGGTATCATTTGACTCTTCTTTACAACTTTCACCACTAAACCACTTCTGTTTTGATTGAGAAAATGTTGCTTCCAAAATTGATATACCGTACTAAAACATTTTTTTTAAGCCACAAATGCCCTACCGATTCCTTTTTTGATAGCAATTTCTTTTCGTTATTAACGGTTCCTTTTTTGGTGGTCATTCTTTTTCATTATTATTATTATTATTATTATTATTTTCTATTGTTTACCACATAAAAGTTCCTTTTCATATTTCTTAGCCGTTCCTTTTCCTTTTTATAGATTTAACGGCCCTTGCGGTTAGGATCAGTTTCTTGGTGTATGCTTATTAAGTGTTACGATATTAAAGTTGCATTTTTAAAATCTTTGATAATTTGAATGATTCAGATAATAATTTTATCATTAGAAACTTCACTTTTTAGTGTAATTTTGTCGGCTTCTTTGTTTCTCATATATCATATTACTTAAAGTTATTTATTCTGACTTTTTATTTGCAAAAACCTTAACTAGACTATAACATTACTTTTTTTATTGAACAAGCCAAAATGAAATATATTAGAAACATATAGTGAAACATGTTTACCATTTTCAATTTGCTTATTTTAGTTGTTTTTTTAACATGGATGTAATCAAATATGAAGGTTGAGAAAAAAGAAATTCAGTAACACAGCCTGATAATATTATTTGGTAAGAAAATAAAGTCAATAACTTAAATTGGTGTAATTTTTGCATTTTTTTGTTGCTTTTTGCGGTCGTTTATAACATAGTATTAAATGTATAATCAATATGATATTTATATACGAAATTCTACAAAACCCGTGCATCGCACGGGTTAGAGTCTAGTTGTTTAATATTAGGGTATGTTTTTTTTTGAAGAAACTAAATTAATTTATATAAATTGACACTGAATAGAATCAAACATGAGATGTCTCGTGAGCATAACTCAATTGGTAGGACAATGCATTATTATATGTAGGGGACGAGGTTCAAACTCCGGACACCCCACTTATTCACCTTATAAGGTGAATTCTAGCCAATAGACTACCTGACCAAAAAAAAAAAATCGAACATGAGATTTTAAGGATGAACACACCACTAGATCCTAAGGTAATACCACCAAACCAACTCAAATAGATTTGAAATTAGGGTATGTTTAATATTATTCTATTATTTCCTTCAAAAAAATATTACTCTATTAATTATTATACACATATTTTTGTTTTTTGTTTTTACGGAGTCATGATTGTAAAGCATTGATAGTGCTTATAAATATGATGAAGAGTTTAGAAGTTGAAAGAGTGTCCTAATCATCCACCATAACATTAGATGAGTAAAGTACAATAGACCTTTGTTTTTTAAGTTATCTCCTTCTAGATTAAAATCTGATTGCGTGCATAAAAATGTCAAAGTAGCACCATAAAAAGAAATCGAACAAAATAATGTATATTTGATATAGATTTGGTCTCTAACCTTTAGTTCTAAAATATACTATATTTCTATGCACCATTTATAAAAACTTTTTGAGTCATTTTCCAATAGATAAAACAATTTTGGATTGTTTTTTTCAATGTTGAGGACGAACACAAACCTCTCGCTGACATTCTTTTTATTTCATTTCTTAACAAAACAATTACGACTTTTTAAATAAAAGTATGCATGAAGCACTGGAATATCCAACGCATATTATGCAAATTGTCAAATTATTTATCTGTGTTGATAAAATGTATAAGGTTTGAAACGAATTTTAATATACATAACAAAACAGTTGTTGACTTCCTACATTTTACACTAGAGAGAGGGGGAGAGAGAGCAATTTGCAAATAAAAAAATTGAATAATCACATATTTCTTAACCAATTGCAATCAACATTTATATAAATTTTGAGAATAATGGTGACATACTTTTCCACATTCAAAATAATATTTCAGTATATTTTCATATAAGTCCATTTATAATTATATTAAACAAATTAATTGTAAAATTCTAGGCTCTCATTAGATGTAGTAATTTTTTTTATCAAATAGTATAATGACTATATTTACATATTTCTTCAAAAAAGACTAGATTTACATATTTTTAAATGTAAAGAAATGAAGAATTTTGGTTTGACACAAACCCCTGCAAATATTGTCTCTGATTGATATAGTTGAGCTACATATTGGGCGTATAAAATTAATTTATAGTACACATACAAACAATGTCTGACCCATATTTTCATACATTTTTAAAAGAAATAAGTTGTATCAAAACTATTTTCTTATCTAAACCTAAAAAAAAAAAACTATTTTCTTATTTTTGAAGTCTTCCTCAAGATTAGGTAAATTATAATTCAATGGCCAGTCCAAAACTAAGTTCCATAGGGTGCACGATTTGATTAGACTTGCTCAAACTCACATTGCAGAATTCAAAGTTTTTTGTTCCTTTCTTTTCTTGCATACAATTAAACAAAAACCATTTGAAGTATATATAATCGTGTGGTTGGCGGTCAATGAATGATATATTCACACACATATGGTTAGTTGGTAAAATTCTGTCACTACGTGATTTTTGAAACCAAGTTGAGAATTGCATTTTTTTTTTTATATTAAGAACTGAATGTGCATGTCGTTTATTATACGGCAAGTTTGTATCCTTACTAAACATATTTTACATATTAGTAAAAGAAAATACATATTAGATATTTTCTATAATCACATCTACATTCAACAATATTTATCCAAGACCAGTTCAATCCTGGCCCCTATACTATAGGTCATAATAAGTGTATCTACTAATTTATAGTTAACAATAACAAATATAACAACATAAGAATTACATGAATATTTTTCAATTTAAATAAATTAAAAAAATAATGCATTGATGAATGATGAGTAAAACGTGTATTTTATAGCCCCCCTATTTTATCTAAATTAAAGTTTTTGTCCCCATTTATAAAACTAAATTTTCAGTCTACCATTTCATAATTTTAGTCATTTTTTATATTTTATTGTTGATGTGGTATCTTGATTAAGTAAAAAATAAGCAAGAAAAGAGGCTGTGTGGTTATTATTGGTTAAACGGGAAAATTTCATCCTTATTTTCCCTTTCCTCTTGCAATATTTGGGGTTTACCATTCTACCTTATTTTTATTTTTGTTTGAGTTTTTAGAGATTGCATGTAAACTGTTTCACAAATATTCTTGATAGTTGTTCGTACCTAAATGAAAATACATGAAGATAATGTGGGTTGGTTTTTCATCGGTCTGTTTCAATGTGTTCAGTATGCCTTCTTTCTAGTTTAGCACCAATACTATATATTGAAGGTGTGTTCGGTGTTGGAAGATGACATGTCATGCTGTTACATTCAATTATACAATTTTCTCAAATTATTATTGTTGACATGTTTGTATTTGCTGCATTGTGTTCGGTGTCAAATTATATGATCACACAAAATTTAGGAAAATGTTTATTCTTTTGGGTTTCTTAACTTGTGCACTTAAGACATAAGTTAACATGACCCTTTAAAATAAATACTCCTCCAGTCCTATTTATAAGAAACAATTGATTTTTTTAGATTTATTTAATAATTGATGTATTTGGTTTATAATATAGACTTGATATATCAATTATTTTAGGGGAAATTACACTCACCTCCTTTAAGGTTTTCTTAAACAACACTAACACCCCCTCTAGAAAATTTTACATTGAAAAAAAGGCAAAGGCTATGGTGGGAGACCTCTCTAGGTCTCCTATCGTAGGACACTTGAACTTTTTTGTTTTGTTTGCAAAATGGATGTCAACCATTAGATGTAGTTGAAAGCTTTTGAATGACTTAGATTCACATGTTAAATGACCCACTAGGATTGTATTATTTAAACATCTATATTTATTTTAGAAAAGGGTGTTTTTTGGCATTGTTGGTAAAATTGGAAAAATTCTCAGCAAGCTCATGATCTTGGAAATTATCACAAAATAAAAACAGATAAATGAAATTTCATGTTTTTATTCATCGAATCAACACTAATTTGCAGCTGATTTATTGTAAAAAACACTAAATCACTGTTTGTTATTTTTGGGTTCTGCATTTTGCGGTATTGTTGTTGTTGTGTTATATAAGCATTGCTAATGTTTCAATAATTCACAAAATTAAAACAGAAATTTAACTTTCATAGATTAAAGTGAACACATAATTAAATCGACAAGTATAGGAGGAAATTGATCTACCAAAGAATCATGACCTCCTACACTACCAAATCTTCAAATGTGATACACAGTAAGGTTTTTCAGCTAGCTTAACGTCCAAATGCAAATCCACCATGAGTTCAAGAAGCTAGAGACATGACCAACGTTATCAGTTCATTGAAGGCAAGGAAGAGCAAACGGATTTGCAAATAA
>Ga0315914_1003185_pt1 | contig 24987 bp, 9 predicted proteins | sample MpolenodulesMG_FD_203920 | JGI IMG/M metagenome (GOLD analysis project Ga0315914, IMG submission 203920) | Medicago polymorpha root nodule microbial communities from Los Angeles, California, United States - elongated nodules | ecosystem: Host-associated > Plants > Roots > Nodule | place: USA... | reverse complement strand
TTTATCATATTAGTTCAACAAAATAACAAGAATAAACTTTGAAGAAGAAATCATTTTAATATTGAATTATTTATTAAGAAACTTGTTGAATTATCTCTACCACATTAAACCCCTAAACCACATTGAATTAAGAAACTTGTTTTTTCATAACACAAAAACTCTATCATTTTAAACCCCTAAACCACATTGAATTATCTGATAAACCACAAGGTATAAGAGGTTTAGGGGTATAGGGTTTTTGTGTGAACTCACGTGTTTTGTGTGTACTCACGTGTTTAGATTAGGTTTTTATTAAGGAGCCTTAAAATGGGTACAACTCAAATTCACACACAACTGAAAATATGTTGCCATTAATCAAATTTTAATTACCTATTTTTTTGTACAATTTCTTTTACTATTAATTACATATTTTTGCCAAATACCGTTAGCATTGACTAGGTTGTGGATTAAATCGTGATTTAAGATTAAGAATGAAAACAAGATTATGCATGTGCACCATTAGAATAATAACATGGCCTAATGTTTGAAAAAGACGCATTAAAATCATTTCAACTTATGTGGCAGAAATTTTTTAGCTTCACGTTTTAAAAATTAATAATCAAAATATAAATTTGTTTATTAATTGTAACAAGCCTTTTTCATAGTGATTAATTAAAATATTAAGAAGGTCAGCAACTAGAGCTCTCTAAAATGAAGTCGTAACATCTTTTTGTTATTATTACTTGGCTATCATTAATTGCATGATTAGAAAACAGGTAAAGTGATTAGGTATGGAAGAAAGTACACCTCTAATAGAAATATTTGGGATTGTCTAGATAAGGATTAGGGATGTATAGACACGTAATTGAGGATGTTAATTAGATAATTGATATTTGTAGCTCATATGGATAAAAGTTATAGGCATTATCAACATTGAGAAGTAATTTCAAATAAAGATTTGAGTTGGAAGGTTGGGGAAACAATATCTTCATTTTATATACGTAACAAAGAAAAAACTCTTGCACTCTTAATGGTGCAATCAAAATACCTATAGGGTGATTGGGTGAGAGAACACATGTCTTTACTTGTGATAGTTGTTTAAGTCTAGAAGAATACGGCTTAACTTACTAGCCACATGAAAACAATTCACTTAAATGTCTAATAAAGTAATTAGACATGAATTATAGTGTATAAATGTAGAATAAACCAAAGAATGAGTTAACGTGTGTGATATTTGATCTGTTACTTTTGGCAAAAAAAAAAAATGTAATTTGTTACCAACAATGGATAGATACAAATGGTAGAAAATTTAGACCCTTTAAGAAAACGGTCGGGAGTTCGATCATCGACTTTTAGGTATAGAATTGAAAAAGACGAATACAGTTTGCTTGTGTGACTATTTCTTAAATAGAGATTAATCACTTCTAAATAGCCGTGGATACTTTTTACATGTAACATATGATAATAAGCATTTAATCACTTTCATGTGGTTAATTATATTACTTTGTCTCTAAATATACAACAATTAAAAAAAATCTTGTCAATTTTTTTAAGACCGGATATTAGGAGCTTTTTTAAATATATTTATATTATGTCTAAGTTATTTTTACAAAATTGGTTTGTAATATGTGTTATGCCGAACTTTATAAAAATAAAAGAATATATCTTACATCTTAATATATGATTTTTTGACTTTTTCACAATACACCATCACGTGCAACACTATTGAATTTGATATGTGAATAATATGGCAATTGACCCGGATCAATTAGACTCTCTCTGATCTCATGTTAAGACTTTCTATAATATTTATATTGAACCTAATTCATTCTTATAAAACTAATTTTTAAGAAGATAAGTAAATTTTAATTCTTTTTAACAATTTTCATTTCATGTCTTTTCAATGCTATAATGTGGTGTTCACCCTCTTCAAATTTTTTACATTATTTACTTTTTAATCAAAATGCCTAACATTGTTTTATCTCTTTTTATGCAGTAAGCAAGAGTAATTACTATGATGGGAAAGATATATTAGTTGTAAATGACTGTTGTTTACTTGATAAATAGTTTATTCATTCATACCCCACAAGACGTGAGTTTATCCCCGTTAACGACGTAAGAACCTCATTATTTTTTTTTTATCAGTTTTGTAGAAATGGCAAATAAACACCACACACTTACACTCTTAAACGACAACATTAGAGTCCAAACTCAGGAACTGACCTCCCCATGTTGTTAAATTGGGTCGGAATTGCTTTAAGTAACAATGTAAATAGAACTATTTTAATCTTTATGAGGCACAAAATTAAATATATTTTTTGGTCAAAAAATCTAGTGGGTAGAAACTCAACTCTTAAAGTGAATAAGAGAAATGATTTTTCAAATAGAAATTGGGAGAAACAATAGAAAACAAATGAATTGCTTCTTAAGAAAAACAAATGTAGATAAAAGATATGTACATTAACTTAGATGAGATGGTACAAGTCTCTTCTAGTTTAATAAAAGTTTTGGGTTCGAATTCAGCCTTGAAAACAACATTAAAACTCTTAAGAAGAGTTTGTCATCTATTTGGATCCCACAAAACTTGAGAGATTAGTCTCTGCAGTTGCATGCACGGTGAATAGCTAATTTAAAAAAAAAAAATTGCAAATCTACTAATATGGGTAATTTTTATAATGTGTTGGATAAATTATCCACAATTCTTCAAAGAGAACCTTATTACAATGAAAGTAAGTTATGATAAGATATGAATTAAAGGCCTACCACCAAAAGTGAAAATTGGTAATTTTTTTCATATATGTCTCATTAATTTATGTGTTGTGAAAATGGTAGATTCCCATGTGTATTTCATCTAATAAAAAAAAGTAACAACAGTTAGAAAAAGAAGGTTAGACCAATTATCACTACTCTTTTTGCAATAACATTTGACACACTTTTAAATGCTCTCATGCTTATTTAGCTTATTAAAAGAGAAGGTTACCCCTAAAAAAAAAAAGAGAGAAGGTTAGACTAAATGTTATTATCACTAATCTTTTTACAACAACACATTGGGAAAATGTTGTATGGCATGACAACTTTTGTTGCACAATTTGCACGATTCATGAACTCTTGATCAATTTCTCTCTCTTTCTTATTCTCCATTTAATTTAAATACTAATTTAGTCATTATGCTCTTGCCTTTGATGGCAGAAAAACGGATTTAGTATGGCTTTGTTTGGCGAGGCAAAGAAACTAGCTTATAGCGGATAAAAAAAAGTATTATTTGGTAACAGTCTTTTCACATGAGCATATACCTTATTTTACTAGCTTATATATAGCTTATTTTTCAGACGTTATTTCAAATAGCGTTTGAACTTATAACTTATCATCTTTTATTCTATTTTTACCCTTATTAGTCTAACCAAATTCCCTCTTTACATTTATTATATTATAAATTAAATACATATGTTTTAAATAGGTATATATGAATTTTTTTTTTTTAATGAAAGCTTTTTTTTCCTTGATAGAAAAAGAAATTTTTTTACTATTACGTTTATGCTTTTTTTTTTTTTTTTTTACAATTGTTACGTTTTTTTTTTTAACTACTTCAATATTTAATATCACTGTTGTTAAGGCTCTTTCAGAATTGTGAGAACATTACGTTTACGCTTTACTATTTTTTTTAAATTTTTTTTTTTTTGCACAAACTATTGTTACGTTTAAAATATGTAATTTTATTTATTGTTACTTTTAACACCACTTTATATGTATTCTTTTAGACAAATGAAAATAAATATAAATTAGTAATTAGGGATTAAAAATTAATTTAATAATAATATTAAATTAATAAATTTAAATTATTAATTTTTTTAATACTTAAACATTAATTGATATAAACTTTATTATGAATTAAAAATGTCTTTTTATGTCATTTACATTTATCAAATAGTTGAACCGTTAATTTTACCAAACAGTTCAAATAGTTTATCAACTATCAGTCATTAGCCATAAACTATCAATCATCAGTAACAAACCATCAGCTATCATCCATTAATTATAAACTATCTGATAACTTATCAATGGTCCACTATTTTTATCAAGCATAGCCTATATGATACACGTTAGTTTGTACATGATGGTGTGGCTTTGTTGAATTCATACTACAATGTTTTTAAAGGATGTCGTGTCTGCAAACTAGTTTGATTTGGATAATTGATGGAAGTGGTGGTCGCAGAATATTTTGTAGTAGTATGTAACAAAGACAAGACAATACATATTGTGAGAAAAAGTTAATTTTTATATTTTATTTTACCTACGTTGACACACCATTAAATGCTCTCATGTCATGTTCTCATATCACATGGTTTCTTTCGATACTCCTCAATTCATTGAATTACATGTTACAAAAACCTTGGCTGCCTAAAAAATTATTTAGGAGTACATATTATACATAGCCAAACTCTAGTTTTATTCTTCATCCGTTTCACAATGAATATCACTTTAAGAAATAAATTTTGTTTTAAAATAAATATTATTTTCACTTTTTCAACGTAGAATTATTATTTTTTTCAGTCAATTTTATCCTCTAACTAATGGACAAAAATGAACCCACTAAAACTTTAATCTAAAGTGACATTTTTTTTACTGCCTTGTTAAGATTAAAGATCAAGTAGGCAGCGCAGCCCCCCAACCTCCCTTTTTTTGCTACATGTAATGCGCATCTTGTGTCATTAGTGGATTTTCGAATAAGTAATATTAATTCATATATGTTATTATAATAACTAAAATTATTTGGAATTATGTTGAACTTTGGGTATAAATATAGAGATGGATAACCTTACTCATTCACTCATCCCACGCAAACATAATCAAGTATACAAAGTTTCTCTTCCTCACAACACTTAGAAATTTAGAGAGGAAGAGAGATTAATATACATAAGATAAGATGGGTGAGTTAACATTTTGTGAGAAAGTTAGTGCATGGTTTAGAAATTCCAAATCATATTTGCTTATCCTAAGTTTACAATTTGGATCAGCTGGAATGTATGTTCTGACTATGGATGCCCTTAACAAGGGCATGAGTCACTATATTTTTGTGGTATATCGTAATGTCATTGCAACTATTGCTCTTGCTCCCTTTGCTTTTTTCCTTGAAAGGTATTACTCCATTCTCTTCATGAAATCTTGTTACACTCAATCATCCATTGATATATTCATGTGACCTACATACAATATACCAACTATACAATAAGACTGTCATCTACATAATTTTATATTAATGTATATTTTCCATTAAAAAAATGGTACATAATATTATTTTCTAACACTACTAAAAGTCTAAAATAATAAAATGAGCAGCCAAAAATTAGTCATTAACTTCTAAGATTCTAAATTTTGGTAAAGAAATTATAAAGATGAATTTTACTTTTCTTTCTAAATATCTGCCGCTAATTTTTTTTTAATAGTACAAAATACATGCACAAATATTTACATTGATATGCATTGAATTGTGTGTTTTTTTTTACATTGTTATTTTATCAATAAATAGTTAAAATATTCTGGTAGTAGTAGCCAGCTACATTGAGTGCTAAAAAAATCAATTATGTTACTTGTGGACTCTTTTTATTAACCATATTTGTGTATTTGATCTTCATCTTTGTTCAGGAAAATTAGGCCCAAGATGACAGTTCGGATATTTTCAGAAATTTTTGCACTAGCTTTTGTCGAGTACGTAATATCATTTTATCCTTATATTGAGTAAATTAATGTTTATTTAATTTTGATTATTTGTAAAGTTGTAGATTATATTGTATTGATTTTTCACTCACTTAAAAGTTTTGTAATTTATTTATTTATAGGATAATACTTGATCAGTGTTTCACGTTCCTGGGGATGAAGCTAACATCAGCATCTTTTGCATCTGCTGTGATGAATTCCGTACCTTCCATCACCTTTGTACTTGCAATAATTTTTAGGTAAGATATTAATTCAAATGATATGATATTATTTAATTAATAATAATCACTAGTTATGCATATTGCTGACGAACTTAGTAGGTCGTAATAGAAACAAGCACGTAAATATATATATACTTCCCTAGCTATATATATGTTGTGTCCTTCAAGGATCCCACTTCCAAGAGCATGGGTAGTTCTAAGTGACTCTACAACATTTAATTAATATCATTGGTATATGTCATCATACCACTCACACGCATGCTAATTAATGAGTTAGTCTATTTTCAATCTTCAATCTTAAAATAAAATGAACATCAATTACTAGTGTTAGTAGAAATTTCCAAGTCATGTCATTTCTAGAAAAATATGCATTTATATCATTGATTTACTTTCAAACTATCAAATTGGTCCTTATAGTTTTTTCAAAATTTGCATATTGGTTCCTATATTTTTCTAATTTTAAAAATTGGTCTCTATAATTTTTTTAAATTGTAAATTGGTCACTATAATTTTAAATTTATCATGTCCCTATGTTGATTAATATAAGATATTTTTGTTTTGTTTGAGTAGATTGGAACGCATGAAAATTAAAGAGATAGGATGTCAAGCCAAAGTGATTGGCACAGTGGTGAGTCTTGGAGGTGCATTTCTAATGGCACTATATAAAGGTCCAGTTCTTCAAATTGCTGGGTCATCAGCAGCCACCCAGATGCACCAACCTGAAAATGTGAATGATCCCACTGGTTCACACTGGCTCCTTGGTGCATTGTTCCTTCTCATTGGTTGTGCTGGCTTCTCTGCATTCTACATTTTACAAGTAAGTTCACATATACATATTAGAACCCGAATCCTCTATTGTCGACTTTATGGTGGAGCCGATTTTAAACCGTTAGATAAATTAAAATATTTCACTTTTTTTAATAAATTTTACTTACGATAGACGATCGATAGTGTCCTTCAACAATATAAGTTTATGTCGATTTGACAAAAACAGATAAATAATATATTTTGACTTTTGAGTCATACACATTTGTTTTTTCTTGTTTTTATTAAATTGACGACAATCAAATCACGGTTCAATCCAAAGATGAGGAGAACCACAAACTTATACTTTTAACAAATAATGTCTATAGTTGTTAAAGTTTCAAATGATTTTTAAATATTGGTTTCGACCCGACTAAACAATTTCTAATCAATTGCAGGCTATAACATTGAAAAAGTATCCAGCAGAGATGTCTCTAGCCACGTGGGTTTGCTTTATTGGTGCACTTCAAAGTAGTGCTGTAACTATTTTCATGGAGCGCAAACACCCTGAAGCCTGGTCTTTGGGCCTGGACTCTAGACTTTTTGCTTCAGTATATGCGGTTAGTAAAAAAATTCAATAAGGAAATTTCTCTTTAGGCACCTATCAAGTGCCAAATTATAGTTAACTACCGTTTGACAACAAGTTTGAGGTGCTTGTGAGTAATTGTCGGATGCCTAAAGAGCAATGACCTATCAATAATGGGCCAATGAGCCCATTTAAACCCACACACCCAATTCAATTTATTTTTATTAAGAAGCTAGGTCCAAGTTACAACATTAAACAAGTATTCTAATTTTTTTTCTTCTAATGTTTTATACAGGGAATTGTGACTTCAGCAATTCAATTTTATGTACAAGGCTCTGTAATTAAAACTATGGGACCAGTTTTTGTGACTGCTTTTAATCCTTTGCGTATGATTATAGTCACGGCCTTGGCTTGTATCGTCCTCTCAGAGAAACTTCACCTTGGAAGGTATATTATAGAATTGAAAGTGTGTTTCTAACACTCTTATCAATTTATTACGAAATAAATAGTAAATTTAGTTTCTAAAATCAAAGACGCTAAACTCTATGATACATGACATTAACCGAACTTTCAACATAATATCTAAAACTGAAAAATCGTTGATGGTATCAGCATTAGTTTTTTTGAAGTTTCTTTGGTTTAAGAGATTGCATTATCAAACGACTATAATTTTAAAGATTAAATTGATAATTATGCACGTTTTTCATTCATACAACTTGTTTCTTTTCTATAGTTTCATTCATTAAAATCAAACATTTTTGGCTAAGAATATCTAACTCATATTTTCCACTTTGATTTGTTTTGTGTACATCAGCATTGTTGGAGGAGTGGTGGTGGTTACAGGACTATACCTAGTTGTATGGGGTAAATCAAAAGAACAAAAAGCAATGATGTCAGATGAGTCCCCACAAAAAATCTCCCAACAAGGACAACAACAACTACCAATTACTGTCCCCAAAATTGATGTCAATGATGATAATAAACCTCAACTGGTCATTATTGAAGATCAAACAAGCACAGAGAAGTAGTGAGGATTATCAAATTAAGTGGTCACCTTATTGGATATATCTATGACCATATATAGTGTGACATGGCATTAGTCTATGGATTAATTTGTGCTAAATTGTCACTTTACATGTTTGCAGAACAAATCCATTTTCAAATTTGGATGATTTTGTTTTAATTTTGAGTTTTAATTTTGCATTTAACAAAATATGAAATGCATATCTTCCTTTTGTATTGCATTGCTGACTTTAACAAAAATAAATAAGAGAGTCGTAACGGTTATTATGTTCAAGAATGTGTCATTGTGTTTCAGCTTGTGCTCAAAACCTTAAATTGTCTAAGGAATTGAACCAGAAAAAAGAAAAATTAACTAAGATAGAAGGTTTGAAAAAAAATAAAAAATATATGAAATTAATTAATTATTCAAGTTGCATGTAGAAATTTAAATATAGGTATAGACTATATGTCTATGCATATTATATACTTTGATGTTGGCAAGAAACCAAAATTGATAGAAATTAAGGGGAGCATTTGCTACACGACTCTTCTATATGTGATGTATTAAACTATTAATTAGGAAAACTAGAAACATATATTTTTGCAAACAACTGAATTGTAACATAAACTTCAATAAAGAATATGAAATATAACAAAATAACTTGGAAGAAATAATTACATGTCCAGCCAAAAGCACTTCAATTTTATCTACTTACTACCTCTAAGAAAAAAAAGAATAGAATTGATAGAGAAAATATCACATGGATGTAACTCTAATCAGAATTTGAAGGATATCTTTGAGACCAATTTACTATAAACATGCACTAGAAAATTATGAGGAAATCGTATCATAAGTTTGCGGCGAGCATATCCCTATCTATATTTGTAGTACTGAAAAAAATATTTAGTCTCAATATTATTTTTTTGGTTACATGAAAGAAGAAAATAGAAACAAGAAATAAGCAAAGGAAAAGCTTAAAACCATGTCCTAATAAAAGACACTTCTATAACATCAACTAGTAAGGTTCAGGAAACACATGGTAATGGTTGATACATCATCGCAAAAGCCTCTGAAAGATTAGCACCCACTTTAACAAGTATATCCGTGCAAAAGTTTCCTTCTCGAAAAATACGATGATGAAAATATCTCACTCACTAACCAAATACACCCGAGTGAGCTTCAAAAGGCTCGTATAGTGGTGAAACATTGGCACTTCCTTTGATACTAAAGGCACTACATAAAGAGAGTCGGGAAAACAAACCAGTTTCTTATAACCAGCCTCCCAGCAAAGCTTAATCCCAATCATAAGGACGTGAATTTCTGCATGAAAAATATTGGACAAAGCCACACTATCATAGAAGGTGAACTGAAAGCTAGCTTCCCCCAAAATTTCTAACAAATCCACCATAGCCGGCTTTACCTAGGTTTGTTAAAGTGTTGTCATCCACATTAAGAACTATTGTATCATTATCACCATGATATACCAACATACTCTATGAGTGGGTCTAACTAAAGCGTTGAAACAGTCCCAATGAAACTTGCAATTGCGTATAAACAACTGAAAAGGTAGTTGGGAGTATTAGTTGAATACCATCAAACATCAACTTGTTGCTAGCTAGTTAATCTTAATCTAATCAAGAGAATAAACCCTATATATATATATATATATATATATATATACACACAGACATCTGTGTGTGTAATTTAGAACAAATAATATGCATTTAAAGGACTTTTTGCTGTATTTATTTCATTTTTGTCAATCTGAAATTTTAATAAAGTCCAAATTTCTTACAAAAAGACAACATATTTTGTCAACAAAAAGAGAGAGAACAATCTATAGAACAATGGCCTGGCTAGTAGGCCTAAATACCCTAGTAAGAAAATTTAAAGATTACACAAAATGGGATAAGCCCAACCTTAAAGTATTAACGAACGAACAAATGAAAAATGGAAGGAAAAAAATTGTGTTCTGATAACCCTAGTCGCCCGAAGTAATGAAATTTAATGGTGAGAAAAAAACCTCCAGATACTGCATTTTAGAATATTTGAATTCGCCCATGATTAATCTACAAGCAATCAAAGAGATTTTTATAAGTGTAAAAAATTTAAGAATACCCTTGGATTATAAATGGAGAGAATGTGTGAGATTTAAAACATATGTTATATTTTATATCAAACCTATTATTTTATCAAATATTTATAATATTATTAGTAAAAAAATTACAATTTATAATTTTGGATATTCAAAAACCAATTTAAATTAAACCACATTAAATTGGATGGATCGAATTTGTATTTTTTTAATTAATCATCTAAAACTGAATCACGTATAATTTCATCTTTAAATCAAATGAGTTTTTGTCTCAAAACCGGTCTAAATTGTACTGCGAGCACCCCGACTTTATTCTATATGTCTCAAATTTTATTAATAACACACTAGCACAAGATATGCACCAATGAGATAACCATGCTTTTGTGTTACAAAAATATCTACCTCTCTTTTATTGTCTAATTTTTTTTATTATAAACTTTTTTTAAAAAAATTAACCAAACAAAAGTTTGCTAATTAGAAGGAGTTGTATGATTCCCTAAAAAAAAGGAATTGTATAATACTAGGAAAGTATGAGCACAACAGCCAACAAGAAGGAAGAATACAAAAAAAAGATGCCATTTTCTCTTTTTCTTTTTTTATGAATAGAAATGGGCAACCCCCACGATGCCATTTTCTCTTCTCCATTGGCATTGTAGACGATATATTTCCTTTCTAATCAATCAACACTGATTTGAGACAGATTGATACATTCCAGCAGCCCTATTCCCTTTGTGGGTTGAAGAATATATGAATCAATTCTTCCAAATGAGATCATATTTTTAAAGGGAGACACATGTAATTATTTCTTTTGTCTTGTAGTAGGCGTCGTTTAAGATTTGTTGTTGTATCAAGTGTGTGTTACAAATCTCACGTTAGATTAAGAAATGATTGTTGAACGGCATATATATATATATATATATATATATATATATATATAAGTGAGATGTCTCATATATAAAGATATCTTAAAATTTTAGATGAAGATGTAAGATTACCAACCAGTATAGATAATAATCCTCGATATATCTATTTAGTTAGATAGAAATGCATCCCATGTCTGCCTTATACCTTCATGGCTACTTGCTAGCTAGTCATTTTCAACAATTTTTGCTATATATATATATATATAAAATAAGGAATATTTTAAAAAGGCAATAAGATATTGGCATAGAAACCTTAACCTTGATACCCATTAGCTAGAGGGTACAAAAATACTCGACAATAACTACTAAGATAATATAGGTAGAGGGTATGTTTTTCGAAGGAATTGGTAGAGACCCTCATCAATGGGTATATATGCCCAATCTTATTTCAGCAATCTTAGAATCACTTATTTACTCTATCCATGTATTCAAATGATGATTATTGTGTTAGGGAGTCGGGGGGGAACGCCAAGAATAGCAAAATATTAATGTCCTAAGACCACTAGTTAAGACATTTTTCCATTACATCTTCATTCAAAATTTAAATGCATTATATTATATAGATCAGCTCTCATATATATCGAACATATATCTAGCGTTTAGTTCATTCATAATTGACATGGGAGTACTTACACTAGAATATTTCAATTACCTCACCCTCAAGTGTGGGAATCTCATATCATATATTAATACTTGTGGCGCTGTTACAACCAACATAACATGACTCCTGAATACACCGCTAAGAAGACTTTCGATACAAGGATCTAATGCACCGAGATTCACTCCTACTTCCTATCAAAGCTTAACCAGAGCACTAATATACTTGCTAGGGAGTCAAGGAGAGTGACGTGAGCAACCGCAGATTAATGATCAAGACCGACAAGATATCTTGATACTACATCTCCACTCAAAACCTTAAGACAATAGGGTATATGAGTCACCTTCCTTATATATACAATATTTAGTTCATCCATATATAGTTGATGTGAGACTAACATTGAAAAATGAATCTAAAAATATTGTCCTCAAGTTTCAATCTCTCACACCATATATGCACTACCCCGTTACAACCAACAAAACACACATTTTGACTACACTAAGCGATTGGATCAAAAATGTTAAAACTAAAATTCCTTGTAATTAATCGCTAAGAGTCTATCTAAGTCTCTTAGTAAATTTAAAAGAAATTTTGGGACTATATTTCTCACATTGCTTCAAATGCAGGCACAACAAGATAAATGGATAATCTTGGCGCGTGGTCAGTCCACATTTCTTGGAGGGAGTGGCAGGTAAAAGTAGATGGCTAAAAACACATATACATAACTGGTATTTATTTAAGTCAATTATAATTACATTTTTATTAGAAAATGATCAAATATTTGTGAGTATTGATGCATATGTTCAAAATGTCTACATTTGTGATAAATTAAAAACAATGCATGATTAGAAAAGTAACTTTTTTAATTGTTATATTTGAGGTAAAACTTTGTAACTGTCCTCGAATATTAGCATGAGTATCAACCGAGTTACTTTATTTAAGAATGATTTCATCCATTCTTTGGTAAGATGTTAATCTTTTCTGAATCATTTAGACCTAACTGAGTAAAGATTGTGTGCAACTTCCACTATTTATATATTTGAGAGCCAACAATTGTATTTCACTCGGTTGATTTTGACCGAATCTTGTTTGAAACTCAATATGTCTGATTCATGGATATGAGTAGTGATCCTTAAGTCAAACCCATTTGATCCAAATTGAATTTTTTTCATTCTTTTTGGAAGAAAAAAAATGAAACCCTAAACCAAAATAATAATAATAATAATAAACTCATGTTATTTTGTCTTAGGATAAAAGAGCATTTATTTGACATTATGGTTTTATACAAGTTTGGAGAGGTAGCTCACAATAAAAGAGACAAATGTGATGGTAAAGAAAACAAAAAGAAAAATGCTTAAATGTGTGATTAGTCCCTGCACTTTAGCCAATTTTTGGCATTGGTTCCTGCACTTTTTTTTTTTTGTTTAGGTCCCTGCACTTTGTAAAAAAATTGTTATTAATCCCTCTGTTAGTTGACTGTTAAAAAAAACTCCAAAACTAACAGAGTGCCACGTGGTCCAATTATTTCGTGTCACGTGGAACACTACAAGACAAAATTTAAAATTTAAAAGAATTCAAATAAAATAATTGTTTTTAATTAATATTATTATTAAGTATTATTTAATTAGAAATAAAAAAACATCATAAACCAAAAAAGAATCAAAGAAGAAAGAGGAAACAGTTATTGAACATTTAGAAAGGGGGGGAGAATGGATTCTAGGGTTTCAAATTGAACTCTAAATCCAAAAATGTGACTGAACACTGAGATCGCAATCGATTTCGACCTCCACCATCAATTTTCAACTCTATTTCCGTTCGCGCTTTCGTAGTTTTTTTTTTCTGTTTGTTGTGGAGGAAACACGTTTGGAGATCATAATTGTTGTATCACTGGGCTGATTTCCAGTAAAATAGTTTCTGGGAATGCACATTTTGCGGAATCAAGTTTTAAAAAATATGAAATTGGACTTTTTGTTGATTGTGATGGTGGTGAATTTTAGAGGAAGAAGTAGAAATTAGAATTGGAGTTGGTCTCACGATTAATCCCTCTTTATGATGATTTTGTTTTTGTTGATTAAATCTGAATAAATATTAATGAAAATAATTGTTTATGAGTTATAAATTGGATTTTCTTTTATTTTTTAAATTTTGTCTTGTAGTGTAACACGTGTCACAAAATAATTGGACCACGTTACACTCCGTTAGTTTTGTAGTTTTTTTTAACAGTCAACTAACAGAGGGACTAATAACAATTTTTTTACAAAGTGCAGGGATCTAAACCAAACAAAAAAAAGTGTAGGGACCAATGCCAAAAATTGGCCAAAGTGCAGGGATTAATCACACATTTAAGCCAAAGAAAAACTACCTTGACAAATGAAAAAGAAATAAAAAGGACAAAACCACGACGAAAATAAAATAAAAAATCAAAGAAATGAGAAATTTGTGAAAAGAATCATCAATGGGTTGTGAGTAAAATGAAATAAAGATTGTGAAATATAAATAGTTGTGCATAGTAAATAAATGCTCTCTTATGCTTGGGTTGTTTTAACTTCTAGAAAAACTTTTTTTTTTTTTAGCCTAGCCTCATTACAACCCTAATAAAGACTTTAGTGATATGTGATTAATAGCACATTTGGTATTATTGTTGAGATGTATGTTGAAATTGATTTGTTGTGAATATATTGCCTGGGTTGAGAGAAACCTTCACCCTTGAATGAAATACTTGAGATTCTTATCAATTAACCTACTATTTTAGAAAGTTCAGATTCTTACTTGAATTTAGGAACTATTTCAATTTCAAATTCTACTTCATGGATTGTTAAGAGTCCCACATCGGATAGGACAATGTGTTTATAAGTGGGGGCAATCCTCACAAGCCGGTTTTGTGGGGTTGTGTTAGGCCCAACCACGATTTATAAGATGGTATCAGAGTCTCTTCAATATCCATTAGGCCACCTGCTATCAGGTTTCCGCTATCGGGCCACCCACCATTTATGTCCATGAACCAAGTTCAATAGTGCTGGTCGTGAGGGGACGCGTTAAGAGTCTCACATCGGACAGGACATGGCCTGACAATGTGTTTATAAGTGAGGGCAATCCTCACCTCACAAGCCGGTTTGGTGGGGTTGTGTTAGGCCCAACCACAATTTCTGGGCCACGATTTCTAAGAAATTGTAGTTGGGGTTAACATGGACAATTATAAATTATGTCTTTAAATTGCAAATCATTGAATCATGCACAAATGAAACATTTGAAATTGTTGATTGATTACAAACCCGGAAATTTATGCATCATTGTTTGAACTTGTTTTAAAGATTTCTTTAAGAGTTTTGTTTGGGGACAAACACATTTTTAAGTTGGAGAGAATATACAAGTGAAAAACTTACGTATTTTTACACATATTTTAGTGACACTTGTGGACTTGTTTTACAAGTAATTTCAGAAAATTTCTATAACCTGTTGTAAAGTAGCCGTAAATTAGCTTTTGAGGACCAATACAACTACTTTAGCGTAATTCAGTACATTTTGTAGTGTTAATTTCTCAAAGATACATGAATGAGATGGGATCAAGATGCTAACTCTAAAGCAATTCGTTAATTGAGGTGGAACCGAGTTGAAAGACAGATCTCTAAGTGAGAAGCAACGAGATCAATGTGAATGAAACAAAAAAGTTCAAGAAAATTGCAAAGAGTTGATTCTTTAAACGAGTGTCACTTTGCTTAGCGAATTATGGTGGCATTAGTGACCTAAAAGGATGAGCTAACATTACCATCCATGTGAAGAAACGTCAATTTTCTAAACGGTCATGATTTCGCTTAGCGAAAGTCCACTTTTATGAAATCTATATATAAAGGCTCACTGCCTTATTCTTAGATAGTCATTTTTTTTTTACCAAGAGAGAGAAAATTTACCGAGAGAAAGAGAGAGAGTTACTTTCATTATTAGGACCATTATATCTTGGACATCAGACATTTGATGCTGCTCTGCCCAACTTCTATTCCTTTGTTAGCTACCATGAATTTGTGTAACTAGTTTCACTTTCTGTGTTGGAACTAGGTTAGTTAGCTAGTGTATTGATGTAAACTCTTAATTTGGTTGGTTATATATAATCTTTGTTGAACTATATCGATGGTTGATTCCTTTACTTAATGTTTTCCCGATGTTTAACTATAGACATGGAATTTCTATCAAAATGATATGGAATAAATTCATTCGTGGATCATAGTTGCTAGACATAGGAATAAGTGTACACTCACCCACTATTGAGTCTTAATGTCATTGTATTTATTAAATGAGAGAGACATCGGAAGTTCATAAATACAATAGATATTCCATTGTTTACCTGACACATGAATGTATGATGAGCGACAGGTGCATGTATAGTTAATATCAACAAAAAAAGTGCATGTATAGTTGAAACTTTGAAAGTATATAATCGATTAAGAGGATACATTAGGGGGATAGGTAACCATATCTAATCCCAACACGACTCTTTATATCTTTCTATTGTTTTGTATTGTTGAGACTTTACATTTTATTATAGAACCCTAGCATCTTTTTATTCTTTCTATTATCTATTCTTGTCTTGATTTTTTTTAATAACTATAAATTCATATTGTTAACTCGTATATTCTAAATTTTTACCAGGATAACTAACTGTTAATTACTACTAAAATGAGTTTAAAAAAAATGGAAAACACGTTTATAGAGTGAGAGATTTACATTAATTTTCGTGGTATTAAATTTTTCGTGTATTGTAATTACACAATCATATCTGAGTCACGTATATGCTTTACAGTATATGCACTATACTGTTGCTATTTACGTAAAGAGAACATGATTTGTTTTTATTTATACCTACCCACCTTATAACAGCATTTATTTCACATCTGTTTATAGTGCTTCCCCAATATTATTATATATGCATGGTGGATTCCACCAAACTCAGCCTAATTGCTTGTTGGAGTCCAAACACGAAACCACCAACTTTAATTCCTTCGCACGGCTATCCATATTTTTATGCTTGATTCGTTAATATACTTGTTGCATGAATAAATAGTAATAAAATTATTCGAAAAAAAACAGTATATACAAAGTTGAAGAAAATCATTAGTATTTTAATTCATATATGAGATCTTTCTAACAATCATCTAAGAAATATTATTAGATAAACATAGTATATTAAAAATACAATGGCATTAAGAATTTAAGACTCAATAGTGTGTATATTTTTAATACAATTACTGTTAATTAAATAATGTGTATATTTTTAATTAAGACTCAATGACATGTTCAGAAAAAAATAAAAATTAAGACTCAATAATGACATAGTAATTGTATGTTTATCTAATTAATATTTCTTAGATGATTGTTAGAAAGATTTCATATATGAACTAAAATCATGGGGTTCACATATAAGGAAGTGAACTAGTACAAAAATTCACGGTTTTCTTTTTATTATTTTCATTCTTTCTTTACGTTTAATTTTTTTTTCAATTTTATTTTGATAAACGTATTTTTCTTAAATGAAAGAAAGGATTTTGAAACATATTTTAAAAAGATTTATTTCTACCAAATAACAATTCATACCATCTTATCTTTTCATATACATGCGATTGACATCGTGATTGAGCATTTAACCATGCATGAGTAAACATTCTACATTGAAAAACACTAGTAAGAATGTGGTTGTAGGAGGTTTTGTTAACGGTCCACAACTTTTTGATTTTGACTATTAGAAAGATATTACTACAACCATATTTTAAATAAAACCTTCTTGAAATGGCTACATATGCAAAATCATCCATCTTTTTTAAAATTGAACTTTTTAGTCCCTGAAATATCACATTTATTATAAACTTGGTCCCAAACCATATTTTTCGCTAAAAAAAATGGTGATCTAATACACCAATTTTAAATCCAAAGGAAAACAATCACTTTAGTCAAAGATTTGTTTTTTAAGGCATAATTATGGATTGAGATCAGAATTTTAACAAAAGTACAATAAGCCTAATTAATAGTACAAATATTTTTAGGTCTCCGCAGTGTCATAAAAACTGTCGGGTGGCACTTATCACTTGAATTTCAATTATACAAATGTCAATAACTAAAAAATATAACTAAAATACTTAAGAACATTTTAATGAGATGGTAAAGATCTCTTTCAATCTAATCAAAAGTCATAGATTCAAATCCACATCTAAAAATACAACAGTGTTAAATCTCTTAAATGAAAGGTTTATCGTTGAATATGATCGTATTTGACTCAAGATATTAATATATGCAATTGGATGCATGTGATATCTGATTCACACACAAAAAATATAACTAAAATTGATAAGAAAAAAAAGTGGAAAAACAAAAAAAAAAAAGCTATCCACTAAAAACAAAAATTGGTATACCAGCCTGAATAAATTGGTCAAAAAGACCTAATAATTATCTTAAAGATACCGCCCAAACCCTATAGAAAATAGAATACCCTGATTTTAGGGAGATCCTATAGAAAAAAAATGTCTAAAAACAAGAACAAAAAACCCATGTCGTCACTCATGATAAAAAACGACAATATATTTATATCTTTCGAAAGTTGTTCTCCATTCTTGAAACAACACAGATTTTCGTTACTAGAAAAAACAAATAAATGACCAGACAGATCAAATTTCCGAAATTGTTCTGCTGGCCAGGTTTTGGAATAACTATTTTAGGATAAGTTCACAAAAAGCTATTGATTGAGAGTGATACAAAAATGATGTAACGCAGTATTCATTGTCTATTTTCATTTAGATGTAATTTGCATAAATCTGCATAGTTTAAGTTTTCAAGAGGTTTCACCTTCTTTTCTTTTTTAAAATGAGCTACAAATAATTATCACTATAAAATATCAATACAATATTTATTATTTTTTATTATTATATATCATTCTTTATTGAATTTCACTTCACCTAACTACTTCACTAACTATAATTAGTAAGAATGTTGTAGTAAATTAACTCAACTAATCATTTTTTTTAAAAACCGCACACAACTCTAAATCGACAATTAAAATGAGACGGATGGGATAAAATGAAAATGCTAAAAACCATAAGAAAACACAAGCTATTTGGTGATTAAAGTGAGAGTGAGAGACTTAAGTAGTGGAGCAATAGAGGTGATCGTGAATTGTGTAAGCCTATTAACGAACAATATAAAGCATTGGATAAGAAGGGTTTTTCTAGCTATGTTAGAATCTTTGTTATAAACAATCTTACCCTAAGACCCCTAACCATCTTTCTAACATAAACACAAGAAAGAGACCCTCTCTTTTGATTACAACACAAATATTAAACACTTTTGGTGGACTTTGATTCCTCTTGAATCAAAGAACATTTTACAATAATCATAAGGTAGCACCCCACTAACAATAATTCCCACCAACAATTGATGAGAATGTTACAAATGAATGATGAAGAACAATTGTACGACTATATCAAATCAATATCACTTTCAATAGAATATAACCTAATACTTTGTAACATTTTTGGATATGAAATTATAATCAAGGTTTCACAAAATAGATGTTTGAAAGTTTAAATAAGAAAGTGATACTAATTCTTAGATTATTGAATATGAAAGTTTCTTAAGGTTGTATTTATCTGAAGTATATTTACAGCGGCTTTAGAAAATGAAATTTTGAAAGGAAAAAAAAATTCTGCCCTAAAATAAAATGGGAATTCTAAATCTGCCTTACTTGAAGAAAAAAAAAATCCAAAATTGCCCTGCCTTTGACCAGCTGACCCATGTCACAACTTTGACTTGCAATATACCCCTATGTCACAAGTCCCTCTTGCGACATAACCCTCAATTCTCAAAATTTGTAATATTTTTGTCTTTATTATATGTCACAAGTGGGACTTGCGACATGCCTTTTTTTCGTTTTTTTTTATTTTAATAGAATTAGTTTTTAAAATTAAAAAAAAAACAATTGAAATAAATATTTATTATTTAAGATGACACATTTAAAGGTACAATACATTTAAATAAAGAAGAAATATTTAATAAAATACAAACCAAATGCAATAAAAAAAAGTATGCCTAGATTGCTACTAATGTTCAGTATTAATGCAATTTTTTCGGGAATGACTGGTCATACCACAAATTTGACAAACAGTTCAAGAAATTTTATAAAGACATTGAATCGCATTTTCTAGAAGCGTGTACCCATTGGCACAATCGAAGTGCATATACTTTACCTCGTGGGCCAAGGAGAACGCTAGTCCCTAGTGATGAGTATATTAATTGGTATACAACTGTGTGCAATCCAAATTTGAGGATTGATTGATTATCATGATCACCCACATGAGGTGGCAGAGCAGGAATTTGACGCAGAATCAGAGTCGGGGTATGTTTCAGAGTCAGAACCAGAGAACAACAACAACATACCACTGTCGCCAAGCTTCTTCTCAGGACTTGATCAACGATTTACCAAACCATCCAACTACCAAACAACCAGCAACCCAACAACAATACTACCATAAAATTTCGACTTCGCCTTTCTTGATCTGAACACCCCACTGCACCAAATTATCACACCACCACCATACACAACACCTAGAGATCATTATCCACCGATCTATGAGTCATCTTACATCTTACATGAATGATTACATGTCAACCTATGCTTACAATGATATAAACCAACCCATTACATCCTACACAAATAACCCCCAAGCCAATAACCAAAACAACAACAACCAAATGTCAGCAACCCACACTACAACAAGCTACCAACACCAACTGACCTATATCCCCAATTCACACTGGGTTTCGAATATAATTTTTCAATTTCTCCTGCAAATGACGCTGAGTTCGATGAATCATCATTGGATCATTTATCATTAAACTCCAATGATGATAATCAATTTCTCAATACGGCATGTCCTGCAAGGGAAGACAATGTGTCGTTGATGCTTGATCAAAGTATTCAAGTGCACAATGACGAAACTGACGGTCAACCAATTCATCGTCAAAGATCTCGACCTCAAATTATTCCTCCTGCTCCAACGCGGCAAAATCCACGAAGAAATGTTGGCGCATCATGGTGTGGAAAAGGACCACATAATGTCCAAAGAAGAAATATTTAAATGTATTGTACATTTAAATGTGTCATCTTAGATAATAAATATTTATTTCAATTGTTTTTTTAAATTTTAAAAACTAATTCTATTAAAATAATAAAATAAAAAACGAAAAGAAAAATGGCATGTCGCAAGTCCCACTTATGACATATAATAAAGACAAAAATATTACAAATTTTGAAAATTGGAGGTTATGTCGCAAGAGGGACTTGTGACATGGGGGTCAGTTGTTCAAAAATAGGGCAGTTTTGGAAGAAAAAAAATTCAAGTAGGGCATATTTAGAATTTCCATTTCATTTTAGGGCAGAAAAAAAAATTCTGGAAATTTTTCTGGCCAATTTTGAAATTGAAATTCTAAAACTACCCTAGTTCAAAAAAAAAAAAATTCCAAATCTACCCTACTTTTACCAATTGACTCCCATGTCTCAAGTCCCTCTTATGACATACCAAAAAGCTGCAATTATTTTGTCCTTATTATATGTCTCAAGTCCCACTTGAGATGTAATTTTTTTTTTTAATAGACGCAATGCAACTTCCACCTGTGACATTTTTTTCTTTCATTTTTCACATTTTTTTATTTTTATAGAATTAGTTAAAATATTATATTTTCATACACTATAAATACATACCCTCATTTATCAATCTCTCACACCATTTCATCTTTCTTTCTTACATTTTCTCTTCTCTCAACTTATTCCTTTCTCATTATCACAATGCATATGCCTATTTGAATACGTTGCACCGCTAAATTTTAGCATATAACTGAACCGTTCATACGCTATCAAAATTAATATGGGTTTCCAACGGTTTTTTCTCCTTAAATAATGATCATGCTCGAAGGGTGAAACATATTGCACATGTAACGTCATGCTACTCGTCGGCAAATGACACTGACGACTACAATATAAGCTATGATATTCAGACTCTTGAAAGAGACTTTGATGTGGACGACATGTTTCGTTGGAGAACAAATGGAGGGGACCCGTTGTACTTATTTTTTACAAGTGATAGTGATGATGAGTAGATTATGTTCACTCATGGTGTGTTAGTTTATGTAATCGTATGTTTTATGAATTTTAGTTTTTGAATTTTTAATTACATGTTGTATTGATTAATGTTGTATTATGCTATTTTCATTTTAGTGTGTTTAAAAAAATAGTTGTATTTTGTTGTGTATATTTAAATTACAAGATAATTTAATCATTTGTTGTATCATTCGTAATAGGGTAACGCATTGCGACACCAACGACCACGAGACTTTTGGGATTGTGTGGCAAGCACGTATATAAAGAAATACATTTGCAAATTTTTGATTTTTTAATTAGCTAAATATACGCATGGCATAAAAAAAATCAAGAAATACACATGTGGCATGACACGTATGGTTGACTAGGTCAAACTTGAAGTTTTGTAAAAGGGGGTAAACATGGGGTCACTTGCCATTTTTTTTAAAAGAGGGCCAAAACCGCTACATTTGCAAACATAGGGGGTGAAAAATGCGTTTAAGCCAAAAATGATTTATGATAAGTTCCAAAGGATTTCTTGAGCATTCTAAGTTATATAGATGTTGAAAGTAATAATTCAAAGATAAAGACCATACTTACAATGATTTCCACTATATAATCTACAATTATCCATCTCGTGCCTCTGTAGTTTTTCTTCTTTTGTGATGTGAGTTTGTTTTCATCAAAATCTTGCCAAGTCTAAGAAAAAAAACTTCTTCACATAAGAGACTAAAGAAAATTTTGATTATATAGCAGCGAATGAAAATGTGAAACAACAAAAATACAAGAGCATGAGGATTAATTCAGGATGAAATTGTGATCAATGAATTGTTGGTAGTGTGCAACCAAAATTGTAGATAATGATTTGATCTTTCTAAATGAAATTGCAGCGAGGAATCGAATATTGGGATTCTAGTTAAGGATTATTTAAGCTTCTTTTGTAAATTTCGGACAAAATCTTAATTTCTTTTTCGTTGTTGTTAAGGATTGTAGTTAAGTATTAGTGTAGTTATGCCTAAAAAAGTAGGTGTTTAAGACCCAATATATTAAGTAAAAAAATGACCATAATACAATGTCATATAAAGTTCACAGAAAATATATATAGATAAAAAAATATTTGCATACTAATATAATTATTTTTTAAAACTTCAAAAGATCGTGACCTCAGTTGGTCCTCTTTCTAACTCCATCCCCGCAACTGAGATAACAAATCAATGGCTTCGGTGGATATAAATTTGCGAATTCAATAGGGTTCTAAAAAATAAGATGTACACTCTTAGAGAGAATATACAGAGGACAATGTGGAGTAAAAGTTGATATGATTATCATAGTCATCCACTATTGATGAAATTTCTGACAACAAATTGTTTGGTTCATAGGAAAGCTAGAATATGACAAAAAAGAGGGAGAAAAATAATGTTGGATTAATGATCCAACAAGGCTGGCTTTCTAATCGAGATATTTTCAATATCAAATCTGCATGCATTTATTCAAACCAAAAAGCTGGCCTGAAGCTTTTTTTTGTACTCTTACAGAAATCCTAGATCTCATCGGTATAAAACACATGAGAAAGAGTTTGAAAGTCCCATAATATAGTTGTTACCTTTAAAGAATGATGATAATATGTTGATCATAAATATGCCATGTACTTTTCAATGATAAAATTTTCGGAGTCCAATTGAGTCTCTAGTCTCCAAGACATCTATGTTAGCTTATGTATAAGAGTTAAAATACGTATTAATAAGTAGAAATCTTCATTGCTGTTAAGTATAAGAATTCATATTTTTACAAAAATGTTTGTATTCAATCTTAAAAGAATAGTGTGGCACAAATGGTAGATATTCAAATTTCTTGATTATTTAATGTTGAGATCGATTTTTGACCGGTGCGTATGAAAAAACATACGTTGGATATGTTAACACGTTAAAAGATACCTCGAGTGATTAATCTCCGCAAAGTTGCACACACATATTTTGTGCACATATTTAAATAAAAAACATGTGTCCTTTTCAACATAAATATAATACTATGCCCTAAAAAAATACTAATTTCTTTTACAAAAGCGATTTTCTATAATCTCAAAAACGCCAATAGAGCATGTTGATCAAGTTGAGATATTTTAATACGCAACTCCATTGCATCAGTGACAGACATGAGTGGATAAATTTTTCCTTGGTGGGAACCATAAGCAAACTGTAATTTTGGGTAATTTGAAATCCATGGAAGCTAGCATTAATTTACTTTTGATTAGTTATATACACATCTTCAAGGTAAACCAATTAACCTCTCTAGATCAATGTCCTTTTTCTTTTTTCCATTCTTAAATTATATATACATTGAGTATGACATATCTGACGTTGAAACACGTATATAATTATTTATAATATATGTCAAATTATTAATGCTTTTTTGTCTTTAAAATTCAAACTCATCCACTATCATTTTTGTGGTATCTCGTGAATGACTACCAACGTCACTCGCACTATCTTTGTAGCATTGCATAACCTTGTTTTCCTATTACAGTTCATAGTTGATTGTGACTCGTGTAATTATACCAGCCTCAACAAAATATCTGAAATTAAATATCAAAATCAAACTAACAATATTTGCCATCTCCTAATTATTAAATTAGATGTTGAAATATCCTATAGTAGATAATAATGAGTTCCCAAATATCCTCTCAAAGAAATGAGTTACCATATAATACATTAGACAAAGTTGAGTGTGAGACACATGTATTCAATTCAGATATGACCTCACACATTGATGATTAAGAATTATGACATATACTCCCTCATGTTTATAATAGGCTTAAATATGAAAATGGTCCCTGCAAATATCTGGCGTTTTGGTTTTAATCCCTGTAAAAATATTTTCTTGGTTTTAGTCTCTGCAAATATATAAAATTTGGTTTTGGTCCTTGGTATTTTGTTTTAATCCTTGTAAAATTATTTCATATTGAAATTGGTCCCTATAATATTCATTTTAGTCCTTACTTTGAGGGACTAA
>Ga0315914_1003182_pt1 | contig 24994 bp, 17 predicted proteins | sample MpolenodulesMG_FD_203920 | JGI IMG/M metagenome (GOLD analysis project Ga0315914, IMG submission 203920) | Medicago polymorpha root nodule microbial communities from Los Angeles, California, United States - elongated nodules | ecosystem: Host-associated > Plants > Roots > Nodule | place: USA... | reverse complement strand
GGAAAAGACAACCCCTCGGTTTGCCACGGCAAAGAAACCATTCTGGTTGCTAACGACAACGGTTTTTTTGTATTACCCAACGCATTTCTTGCGTTGTCTAAGAACTAAAATGTTGTTGTATTTTATTCGAAACATATTTTTTAAAATTGATTGTTGGATTGTAAGATTATATCACATATATCACTCATGTAAAATTTTACATGAATAAAAAATTGTTTGATATGTTATCGAGGTTCATCAAGGTTAAAGGTATATATGAGATACGCTTAGTTAAACATTGTGATGATGTGTCATCAATAGAAAAAGTCTGCATCCTCTAAGAAGATAAAGCTTCAATGATTTTGATCATCAACTCATAATCATTGCATACACCAAAAAATATAGGTAAAATTATACGATTTGTCTCTCAATTTCAAGTAACACTTATGTACTTTATCTTTCTTTTTGTTCCGATTTAGTCTTTTATGTTATAAAATGTCAATATAATTATCCTTTTTTATCAAAAAAAAATTAAAACTCCAAACAAAATCATCGAAAACTCGTCAAACTTATTAACAAATCCAAATCTTTGTTATACAAACCTAAAAATTCTGATTTCATTGAAAAATTCTCATAAAAAAATGCAAAATATTGACAATTTTATAACATAACGGACTAAATTAGTTTTTGGAGGATATCAATGTATTTTGTACACATTTGTTGTGTTTCTTGTTTTTTCAAAAAATTGACATACACTCTTTTGTGTGAGCTATGAAAGGCTGACTTTTGATTTCATCCCTATGTAGATAGCTTTCAAAGTCAGTGAGGAAATCATACAACTCCTGAAAAGACATTGACTTTTCTCTAGTGCAAATTGATGTTACAACTTCTTTGTATTCATCACCTAAGCCATTAATTGTGTGAATGACCAAATCATCATCATCAAGATCGGAAATGATGATAGCAAGCTCATTTGCCATTGCCTTGATGCCATGGACGTGTTCTGACACATATTTTGAGCCTTTGTTGAATCGAGACAACATTTCTTTAAGGTGAATGATCCTGGATCTGGTTTTGCTTGCAAAGGTTTTCATGAGAATGTCCCAAACTTGCCTTGAACTTTTGACATTTCTAAGTAATGTGACCACACTTGGTCAACGGAGGAAATAATAGCATGGAATGGAGTGGAATGGAACAAGGCGTGGAATGGAGTGACCACACCGGTAAGAATTAAGAAAGATCTTTGTGGCCTTCTGCGGAACAAGGTTTTGTACCATCAATTGCATTTCTCAAGGCTCTGTTTGGATTGATGGAATTGGATGGAATGGAATAGTATGGAATGTGATTCCACTGTTTGGATATTTTAAAAATGAGTGGAATGGAGTGGTATATGATGGGATCCATTCCATCCCATTCCATTCACTTCTCTCATTTTTCTTCCCCTCCAATTTGGGAGGTATAGGATGGAATGCAACCTCTTAGTTTATTAATTACTATATTATCCAACGGTGTATATATAGCTCTCGACCTTTCGTTTTCATTTTGTTCTTCCTGCAAGATTTGAACCTTGCCTATGATAATTCTCTTCTCTCATTTTCTTCTTCATGTTAGCTTTAATCATCTTTCTTGTTTAATTATTAGCATCATTATTAATATTATTATCAAAAGAACTCAGATCGAGACAGAGACCCGTATCACCAAAGTTGATAAATTTGTAAGAGTTGATTGTTGTACATTTGTGATAGTAAAACTTGTAGCCTTTAAACATGGATACTTCGCCTTCTTAATCAATCATTTTAATAAGAGATTAAAAACTAACATTTTAATAAAAGATTAGTATGTGTTTTAATTTTACATAATAATATTGCTTAATGAGGGTAAAAATGGAAGAAAAAAATGTAACACATACCATTCCGTCCATTTTCCAAATGATGCAATAAAAATTATGTTTCATTCCGTCATAAAATATTCAAACAATGGAACGAAACATCTGTTCCATTCCGCTCCGTTCCACCCCATTCTATTATGTTCCATTCCAATCAGAGCCCAAGGGAGTCAGGGAGGAACTTGGATCTCAGACTCGATTGGGAGACTATGTGGAGGAAAATGTATGGTGACTTTAGGCTTTAGCTTATTTTATGATGTTTTGTGTGTGTGTGTGAGAGAGTTTCCATCCACAGAGAAAATCTATTGAATTCAAATGATGTAACTTGAAAATACCTGTTGAAAATGTTTCTATTGATTTCAAATGACAGAAGATTAGCATCCTAAATTATGATACTTCTATAGCAATAGGTTCTCATAATTATGTTAATTTGACCATTTTAAGGGTATTCTTATGTCTACGGTTAAGGGAAAGTGTAATCCATCCATTTGACTTCACCCTTGCTGCACAAGTTCTAAACATTCTGCTTCAATATTCTAAAGATTGTAAGCATCCATTCTTAAGTAGATGCTACGTTATAAGAACTAATAATCCTTTCCTGTTTAGATTGGACTTGGAATAATTACAAAACTAAATATTCAAGGTTAACATCAATTAATATGCTAAGAATTCATAGCAAACACGAAGGAAAAATGTCAAAGATACTACAGTACTTGTTATGGTTTACTTAACAAACAAGCATGCACATACATTCTGCTATTACAAACAAGCATTCAGTGTCTCACACTCTTACACCTCAAGACAGTAGTCAAAATATTTGTGACTTCCAGTTTAGCATTATACTATGCCATATGTTCAAAGATATCCTAATTAATATGCTAAAAATCCATTGTCAGCATTTCTATGAAAAATACAAAAAAAAACTTTGTAGACATAATCATTATAGCACTTCCTTTGTATCCTAATCAAATGAAAATTCCAAATAACCAAAAGATGGACCTTGCTTAAATGAGTAAACCTTCTCCTTAAATTCTTTCACAGCCTTAGATTTTGCCAGCCTTGGATTATCGAAGAAGAAACTCATCCTCTCCAACATCTTGCCCTTTTCCAAAAAAAATTCAGCTAAAAATAATAGCTCCTGCTCGTCGCCATCAACTTTTTCAAAGTTAACAATCTGGAGAGTAGATGTCAAACACTCAGGGACAACAGCTAAATTCAGAACCTCTTTGGCAAACTTCGGTAGTTTCTGTTCATTAATCATAAAACAAAGTTAAAAAAGATGCTCGTATAAAAAGAGCAAATAAATTAGCGAAAGCCTATAAGTAGTTACAATAAAAGAAAAATAAGACTCGACAAATATGCAACTTCTAAGAATATAGAGCCGTCATAGTTAAGTTAATACTTCCATTTATTAAATACTAACCTTGAGAATTAGTGTTTTGAGAACTGGTGATCTTTGAAGTAGGCCTAAAATAACTTCAATGGTAACTAAGTCAAACTCCAAATGGCTCAAATTTGCCAGTTCAGGTAGAGCAGATATAGAATGCACAACTTCTGATTGTGTTAGGACCTAGATGACATAAAGAAACTGATTTTTTATTGCGATAAAAGAAATACAAATTCGATCATAGATAACAAACTTATGAATAAACATGCCATAAATTTTGTTACAATTAATGAATAAAAAAGAAAAGAAATCAACATATGTATGTGTTTTCTATCAACTAAAATCAATAATAAGTTACAAAGAATTCAATATTTGACATTACAAATTTAGTGTTAGAAAAGGTTAGACAATATGCTTACCTCTGACCCTTTAAGTTTGATACACTTCACTTGATGGAAATGCTGGAAAAGTTCAAAAGCATAGCATGTTGTCTCTGGATGAATGTTCCGACACTGGTATAAATAGATTTTGACAGAAGCAGAAGACAGAAAACCACAACCTGACAAGTCAATTTGTTGTGATACAACATAACCACGGTAACTGAATTCTTTGAGATACAAAACATTAAATTTGATTGATTGGCATTGTAGGTCTTCAAGGTAGTCGTGTATCAAAATACTTTCGAGCAGAGAAGCTTCTACAATAACATCCTTTCCACTTGACAAATTGCAATCCCTGATCTCAAACATTTTGAGAACTGGTAAGCTAAGTGTAAGACAATTAGAAGAGGGGTCGATGTCAAAATAGATACCAGACAACTTCAGATGTTTGAGATGTCCAAAATGAACAGAATTGGTAGGAACTTTGATGGTAGTGAACATCTTAAGCTCCAATTTCAATTCTTCCAGCAGTGTGGAATTTAAAAGATAATTGGATGTGCTAGCAGAAAATGGTAGTTCATAAACAGATGAATAGATCATTAAATTTTTCACTCCCCTGTTTAAGACGGAAGAGATCCATATATTGAGATCAGCAACATCATGCCTGTTATATATCACCAAAGAAAACTTGTCCAACATTCTTGAATTTGAACTATTATTAGTAAAAAGAAGTGCCTTGTAGACAAAGTTTACAAAGTACTTCTGAAATTTCTGGTGATCAAACCTCTCTTCCCTCAAATCTGAAAAGCTCAAACTGTTTCCACCATTGTAGAGTGCATCCTGTGAAACAGAACAACTCTGACACAAAGCCAAACCAGCATAGCCCACCTAAAACCAGAGTGTGTTCGTTTACTATCAAATAAGGCTCATGCAGACAGACAAAAATATGAAATGAGCAAAGTAGTCCATATTGTTGTAAGGGTTTGCAATTTAGTATCTCAATTTTATGAAATAATAGTTTAATCCCTTATATTGAACAAGTTCAGTAAAAAAAAATCAATTGTCTCCACAATATTAAAGGTTCTAGGTATCTCTTGATGCAGCAAGACATTATTGAAGTCAATATGTAGATCTTTTATTTTGCGGCAGTTTTGAAATGTATATTTACTAAAGAAAATATTCTAGTAGAAGAAGCCAAGTTCATATACATTTTTTAATTTAAGAGACTAATCAGCTAGTCTGTAAATTCGAATAATTAAAAATCTCCACAGGATTTAAATGCTCATTTACTGTACAAAAATTAACATAATCATTTATTAATTTACTAATACTTAACATTTTGAAAACCAAAAAAAACTAACAAGTTTGTTGATAATAATATTAAAAAAGGTTTAGCGTCATAACAAGAGGAAGAATAGAAAAATGACCTTATCACAGACATAGGAAACAGAGGGACAATCATCTTCGCAGTGAGTGCAGGTTCGACAAGAATATTCGCCGTCGTAGAGACCATCATCAAAGTCTAGCTTGGTGATGAATGTCCAGTTATTTAACCATTTCTTTGACAAAACGGAGGTCCTAAATGCATCTGTTGTTGGCAGAAAAGATAAAATGTGACTTATAAGCTGTGGTTCAACTTCAGATAGCTTGTTGTGGAGTAAGTCTTCTTCAGTATCATGTTTTTTCTTTCCTGTGCTACTGGAACCAGACTCCATGCTTTTCTTGGCCTAATTCTACAGTGATATGAAAACAAGCATAATATTAAATAACCATAACAATAATGAACTACTAGAAAGAAAGCTTGGCTTCAAAAAAGTTGGAAAAAAGCATAATTGTGAGAAAGAAAGTAAGCATTAATGAACCTACAAACCATAAATTTCAGTGAGAAAGAAGGTTAAACCAATAGAAATCAGCGAAACTAGCACAAGCGCACAAAACCAAGGCACGGATCAGGAAGCATCAAAGAGGCCATTAAAGATATTTCACTTCAGGGAAGGACATCAACCAAACAGCTCAATGAAGCCAAAACATTATTAATTTTTGTTTCAACTAGCCAAAACATAATGTGGAAAGTGTTTGTTACAAAAGTATAAGTCAAAAGGTGTTAATACAAAAGCACTTATGTTCGAAAAAACAGAAGGGTGAGCAAAACCACAAAAAAAGCAGAAACTCATGTATATGATAAAGAATTGATAATAATGGGGGCACCATGTATATGATCACAATTGGAATATCACAAGCTGCTTAATAATGCCAACATATTCCAGTAACAAACGCAATCAAACAACTCGGACAACAAATAGAACTTAGAACAATTCTCACATAATCGTTATCGAGTCACAATGGTAGTCCATGCTAGAATTCGTCAATACTAAAACCATCATATACTAAACATATCAGTGTCCTTAACAGAGTTTGTACAAAAAGGAAAGAAAAAAAAAGGGCTTAAACAACTAAGTACAAAACGAAAAACAGCTTAAATTCGTATTACATTGCTATTTCTACAAAAACAGCATTAAAAAAACGTAAAACCACTTAAAGGGCAAGATTCAAAAGTGCTTGTTCAAAAACAGCGTAAATGACATTTCAACAAAAACAGCTGAAGCAAAACAGCTTTCGTATAACATGCATATTTCAACAAAAACAGCATAGTCACTCTTTTTAAGTGTTCAACTGTATTGACCCAAAAATAAAACAATATCTATCACATTTCTCACTCTTTTTTAGGATTTACTCTAAGATATGCGCATGTGTCACGTGGGTAGAAATGGGTAAATATAAGATTTGGGATAATATTTTAATCCCGAATATCCACAGTAATCTTCAATGTATCGAAATTTAAATATAGTCATTGATTTTGTATTTCGTTAATCAAAATAGTCTCTATAACTAAAATATTTTATTAATATTCTCATATTAGTTTTTTAATATACTCACTTATTATCATATCAGTCCTTATCGATATTTGATTATTGTTATTTCAGTCTCTATATGAAAAGAGTTATTGTAAGTATTTATGGATTATTAGTATCAGAGACTATTTTGACTAACATAGTACACTTTCAAAAATTATTTTCGAATTTTGATAATTTTGTGACTACATGTTACACATTCGGAGACCAAAATGACTATTGTCCAATAAGATTTTCATTGTATAAGATTTTATAATAATTATTATAAGATTAATACAATTATTTTACACGTGGGTGTATGTTTGGGCATCGGTTGATTTGTATCTGCATTCAAGTGCTGACTTTGTAAATTCTTTGTTGTCCCTTTGATACACCTTGTGCTGAAGAGATTGTTTGTCAGTGTTAATATATATCATTGCTTGTTTAAAAAAAAAAAACTACACATGCATATGTGTTGTCAGGTCAACTAAAAAATAAGACAACTAATATGTTTTCATATTATTTATTAACGAGATAATATATCATTAGATATATGTGTAAAATAATTTTATCCTAATAAAGTATACTACTTTTGATGCGGAAACATCATTGTGCCGCTCTTCTAGGGTTTAGCTCTTGTAGAGCAAAATCAGTGTATATGCCTTCAATTTTTGCTTGTTGGTGTTCTCATGTTCGCGTGTGTGGTTGATTTGTTTGGATCTTCTTCCTTAAGGTGTTCTTTTTCCATAGCTTTTGTTCTCTTATAATTGGTGTCAAATTTCCTCAATCGACATGAATTTTGTGCCACCATGGTTGTGTTGTTTCCTCCCCTATGTCAATTTGTGCTTGTTTCAAAGGAAGTGTGAAGCCCAAATCTCGTTAACTGATCCTTCTGAATGTGTAGTCACCTACGTTTTCGCTTCACCCCTCATTAACTGTCGTCCACTCCCATGGCCAAAGCCCTTTACTCTTCTGTCATTGAAGTTCTTCGCCTTTGTTGGATCCATCCCCATAAAGCCACACCAACAAGCACATATCAAAATCTCAAATTAATAACATCAAACCCACGGTCTTGTTGCATTGCCAAGTGATGTCTACTTTCTACCTGGAAGCCTCTGCTCCTTTTGTCCCACTATAAGTTCTATGATATGATTGGTATGAATTTCTTCATCGGTTGTGCGCCCACACCCTAAACCACCCCGGGGTCACGAATTAACTATTGAATTAATCCCTAAACGCTCTCCTCGAAAGCCACCATGGAAAAGTTTTATTTGGGATTCCTCGTCATTATTTTTAGAGTCAATGTTGGCTTCATGTTTTTGGTTCTTTGTTGTTTTATTTATTATTTGTTTGCTTTTTGTTATTGTTGGTTTATTTCAAGTCAGCATATCATGTGTTTGTTGATATGCCAGTGAAGGATTCATCTTATCGTTACTTTATCGTGAGTAAGGAATTCATGGTGACTATCATGAATTTCAACATCCTCTCAGCCTCACATATGACTTTTCAACATATGGTTATATTGGTCATCCCACAGACCAATTATAGTCAATATGAGCGAACAACAACACATTTTTTTTCCGAAGTTGGATAACATCAAAGACTGTGGATCTCATAAGTTTGTGATCTTCAACCATAGGCGAAAGAAATTAGTTTGGTTGTTAGGATTTTGTTTTTGGAGTATTATCACCTATTTGCTTTCCAAACTTTATATATTTATCATTAGGATGTATCTGGCTATCTTCATCGTTAGTCCAGATCTCAAATTATGGGTGTGGGCAATGTCTCGACTCTTGATATCGATTGTATTATTTTTTCTTTTGAATGAATGAAATTATTTTACTTTAAAAGAAATAAAACCTTTTTTTTTAATTTTGACAAAATTACAAATTATAAAATGCTTAAATGGAGAGGTTCACGTAAATGAGTAAGAAGATACAACCTATGGATTTAGATCATATATAAACTTATCTCTTTTCGGTTATTGTTAGGGATCATATTGTCTCTTGATTAAATTACATAACATGTAAACAATATCATAACACACTCACATATTGGATGACTCCACAATATCAAAAGAGCAACCATCCAAATTCTTAAGTGGTCCACAATGTGGCCCTTTTACAAATACGAGGATACCAAATCATTGTGTAGAAATTCGATAGATGTTCTACCAACAAAAATAAAGACAATATTGAAGTAAAATCTATTAAAATATAAACAATTCACAACAAAAGGAATAACAATCAACAACAATAGAAACTCCTTCAAAAAAAAAAATCAACAACAATAGAAATAATATTGAACAATATGAAAAACCAATATTTGAAAAGAATACACCATTTTAAGCTGAATTATTCATTTCCAATTTAACTCCTTCATATAAATTATTTTATTAATTTTATTATTTTTATTTAAATTATCAATTAAAAAATAGTCAAATCTCATTAAAATAGAATTAATCCACAACAATAGAAAAAACAATCTACAACGATAGAAAGAATGTTGTACAATATATTTTACACCAAAACATAATATTTTTTTTTTATATAAAGTCAAAATAAAATTTTCAAAGTGTTAAATATTGTTTCTATCTTATTGTTGTAAATTGTTACTATTTTAATAGGATTTAACCAATTTTTAATTGATAATTTAAATAAAATTGATAAAATAGTTTAAATAAAAGAGTAAATTTGGAAAGGAGAAACCCGACCATTAATTGGAGACCAAAAATAATTTTTGCTATTGCTAATAGTGTTGGAACACCTATATGTACTGACTCTACTACTAGTAAGCCAATCTTTAAAAGAACATTTGGTCAGTACGCAAGGGTTCTTGATAATGCATAAGGTGTTGGTAGAGAGGCAAGGATATGAATTCTTTGTAGATTTAGATTATGAAAACATCCCAGACTTTTGTACTCACTGTAAGATGATTGGGCACCATGTTGATATTTGCAAAAGAATATATCCAATTGATCATGAAAAAATAGAGAATAACCCAATCAAGAATAGAAGGCAAGATAGAGTTCATGAGAAGCAATATTGTTATTGATATTGCAGAATCATCAACAAAAAATAAAAAAAATAGAAATGGAATCAGGGAAATACAATCAGCAGTTGGGAATAATGAAGATGTACGAAACAATGAGGAAGCAAATAACAACCCTGCCTCTCAAGGTGTCAGAAATGAGATTAACAATCTGCAGTTAATCCCGTATAACACAGCTTATCATGCTACTACTGTGAACAACATGTTTGATGGACTGGTCGAGGATGTCAGTTCAGATGACTCTGACTTTGTGGAGAATACTCCTCAGCACGTGGTAGATGAGAATGTTTCAGTTCATGCAGAGATTGAAAATGAAGACAATAATGTTGATGAGGATTTTCCAGCAAGAATTGAGCATGATATGAAGTTCCTCAATGACTCATGGGCAAATATGGTGGAACAGGAAGATAATAGGTTGCAGGTCTTACCAGATGAAGGCTTTCAACAGGTGACCAGAAAGAAAAGAACCAAAAGAAAATTACGTCTCCAAAGAAGAAATATGCTACCAGATCAAAGGGTGAATACAAATAAACCTGACTTTATATTTATAGTTGAGCCTTGGATATCTATAGATAGATTCTCATCTAGATGGCTTCAAAGATTGGGCTAGAATTTTTTTTCTAATAATAATAAAGAATACTTGTTACCAAATCTTTGTTGCTTTTGTTCTACCAACCTTAACCCTACTATCCTGACTGAACATGAGCAAGAAATAACCTTCACCATAACAGAAAACAACATAACTTCTGCTTTTGATGTAGTCTATGCATCCACATGTTACCTCAAAAGAAGACTCCTCTGGGATAGACTAAACATAATCCAAACTACCCACCCTTTACCCTGGTCCATTATTGGAGACTTCAACACAGTCTTAAGAACTCATGAATGTAGAGGTTCACATTCTCTTGCTAGAATTCTCATGACAGAATTTGCTGAATGGTCCGATAATCTTAATTTAGTCCACCTCCCTACTAAAGGTGCTTTCTTTACTTGGGCTAATAATAGAGGAGGTGCTGCTTACACTGAAAAAAGACTTCATAGGGTCCTTTGCAATCAATCTTGGATAGATATGTGTTCCAATATTTCAGTCTCCACACTTAACAAAACCAGCTCTGATCACTTCCCTCTCCTATTTGAATTCCATAACACCACAAACAAATTTGTTTTTCAGTTTAAATTTATGCGAATGTGGACCATGAATGAGGATTGCAAAAAGGTAGTAGAAGATTCTTGGAATATCCCTATTGTTGGCTGCCCAATGTATATTCTAGCACAAAAACTCAAAAGATTGAAAGTTGTTTTGAAAGACTGGAATAAAAATATCTTTGGTGACATTCATGCTAAGGTCAATGAAGTAGAAGATACTCTTCAATCTATTCAGCTCCAAATTGATTCCATTGGTCCATCCGATAATCTTTTTAACCTTCAGAAACAAGCACAAATGAAATTGAATGAAGCTCTTGGTATGCAAGAAGTTTATTGGAAGGAGAAAACTAGAGTTAATTGGCACAATGATGGTGATAGGAATACTAAATATTTCCATATATTGGCCAAAATCAAAAACACAAATAAACTGATTACCTCAATCAAAGTTGGAGAAATCACTTTACATGAGCCAAATGATATAGCTGAGCACATCACTAATTATTTTAAAATCTTTTTTCTGCTAACTCTTTTTTGCAGGTCAATTATTTGGTGGAAGATGTGATTCCTAATTTGATTACAGAAGATACAAACAACATGTTGACTATGCGGCCATCTAGAGATGACGTGAAAAATGTTGTGTTTTCTCTAAACAAGGATGGAGCTCCTGGCCCTGATGGGTTTGGATCATTTTTCTTTCAACATTTCTAGAATACAATACATAATGATCTCTTCAATGCAGTTATTCAATTGTTTACTAGTGGTTGGATGATCCCAAATTATAATGCTAATACTATTGTTTTAATTCCAAAATTTGATAATGCTGAATTTGTGGAACAGTATAGACCAATAGCATTAGCTAACTTCAAATTCAAGGTAATTACTAAGATCCTTGCAGATAGACTTGCTACTATCATGCCTTTCATAATTTCTGAAGAGCAAAGAGGCTTTATCAAAGGAAGAGAGATCAAAGACTGCATTCTTTTAACTTCAGAAGCTGCTAACTTGTTGCACAAGGAAGCCTTTGGAGGTAACTTGGCCATGAAAATTGACATCTCTAAAGCTTTTGATACTTTAGATTGGAATTTTCTGATTAAAGTGTTACAAAGTTTTGGTTTTGATCAAAAGTTGTCTTTGGATAAATAACATCTTGGAGTCTGCTAAACTTTCAGTGTCTATTAATGGTGCCTAAAAAGGTTATTTTGATTGCAAGAGAGGAGTAAGGTAGGGGGACCCCCTCTCCCCTTTATTGTTTTGCATTGCTGAAGATGTTTTGAGTAGAGGAATTTTGAAATTAATTCAGGAAAAGAAAGTTGAGCTCATCAAAGCTTCAAATCAAAGCAGTATCCCCTCTCATGTTTTATATGATGATGACATCATGTTTTTTTTTGTAAAGGGAAGAATTCTTGTATTAATCATTTGCAGAAATTATTCACTAATTATGCCATGTGCTCTGGCCAAATCATAAGTGCCCACAAATCAACTCTTTACTCAGGTTCCATCCCTCAACCGAAACTCAACTTATTTATTCAGCTTCTTGGTTTCCAACATGGTGTTTTTCCTTTCAATTACTTGGGTGTTCCTATTTTCAAAGGCAAACCAAAGCTTCAGTACCTTCAGCCTATAGCAGATAGAATTAAAAGCAAGTTAGCAGCTTGGAAAGCTTCACTCCTCTCTATATCTAGCATAGTTCAATTAATCAAATCTGTCATCCAAGGCATGTTAGTTCATATTATCTCATTTTATGATTGGCCTGTTAGTTTGATAAAAGAGATAGAACAGAGCATTAGAAATTTCATTTGGAGTGGTGACACATCCAAAAGGAAGTTGGTAACAGTTTCCTGGAAGAAGGTTTGTAGGCCTGTTTCAGAACGAGGCTTGGGTATCAGATCAATATCTTGCACTAATCAAGCTTCTAATCTTAAATTATGCTGGGAAATGTTAACTTCAGATAATTCTTGGGCCAAAATTCTTCATAGTAGAGTAATAAAAAAAGATAAGGTCATTAATTATCATATTTTTTCCTCTATTTGGAGCAGCATTAAATCTGAATACAACAATCTTTTGGAAAACACCAAATGGCTTTTGGGTAATGGAGAAAGTATCAGTTTTTGGAAAGATCAATGGTGTGGAAATTCTCTTAACAATGTTTTGAATATTCCTAACTCAATCTCAATGCATCTTGCAGCAAGAGTTTCTGACTTTATCCACAATTTTCAATGGAAAATTCCTCAGGCAGTCTCTATTGTTTTTCCTAATATTAGTTCCCTTGTGAATCAAGTTATTATTCCCGTAGAAAGAAAGAAAGACAAGTTGGTGTGGATTAACTCTAGTAAGGGTGACCTTACTCTCAAGGATGCTTATCTTCATAAATCTCCTATTGGTCAAAATAACCATTGGGCCAAAATCGTCTGGTCCCCCGATATCCCTCCCTTTAAATCTTTAACTGTTTGGTGACTTTTGAACAATAAATTGCCTACTGATGATAATCTAATTACTAGAGGGTGTTCCTTCCCATCAATGTGCAACTGCTGTTATAAATATCCTGAAAATTCTGTGCATTTGTTCATTGAATGCTCTTTGGCATCCAAGTTATGGGCGTGGTTTGGAAGATATGTGATAGAAGCTGGTAAAAGCAATGCAACACTGTTATGAAGGCTTGCCTCATCAATATTATCAGCACTATATGGTTTGTAAGAAACCAATCTAGATTTGAGGATAAAATCATCCCTTGGAGATTTATAATCAACATTATTTCCTCTAATGTAGCTTTATCAGGTAATTTTTCCAAAGCTTCTGGACATTGTTCTATACAGGAGTTTTCTATCTTGAAGTACTTTAATATTAAAATTCATACTCCTAATGCTCCTTTGATCAAAGAGGTTATTTGGACTCCTCCTCATAATTGTTGGGTTAAATGTAACACTGATGGCGCCTCCATAACCAACAATCTGCAGTCCTCTTGTGGGGGAATTTTTAGAGATGCTAATGCAGATGGCTTTGGGTTGTTTTGCTGTTAACTTAGGTCCTAGTTCAGCTATAATAGCTGAATTTTGCGCTGCTATGATTGCTATAGAAGTTGCTTTTGAAAAAGGTTGGAGGAAGCTCTGGTTAGAGACTGATTCTAGGATTGTTATGCTGGCTTTTTCTTCTTCTTTTCTGGTTCTGTGGTGCATAAGAAACAGATGGGCTAATTGCTTGTTTAAAACTAGGCAAATGGATTTTATTGTTAGTCATATATATAGGGACGAGAATACTTGTTCTGACATATTGGCTAATTTTGGTTTAACTGCTCCAGAACCTTTGTGGTGGGATGAGAGTCCTATTAACATTAGAGGTGAAGTTATTAAGAACAAGTTGGGTCTTCCCAACTATATGTTTGTCAATTTATGAGATTGGCTTTGGTATAGTCCTCCAATCTTTTTTGTAGTTTCTTTTTATTTAATATACCCTTTTGGTGGTGCTTTGCTTCACTTGCTTAAAAAAAATAAAATCGTATATCTCTTTTTTCTAAATATAAGCAAATTTTACTTTTTAGATGAACGGCATACATCATTAATTGAATAAACTTAAAAAGTAAATTTTGCTTATAATTAGTAACGGAGGGAGTATTCACTATTTTGTATCGAACAAAATCTACATTGAAGATTAAAACTTGGTTTTTTTCTTTAATAAAAGATTAAATTGTTTTAATTAAGCTTAGTTAATGAACTAATCAATGATGGATCATCATGATAAATTGTTTTAAAGAACCCAAATATTATTTAATGAAACAATTCATAATCAAACTTTATTTATTTTTAGCCATATTCCAAATGATCAGGTAAGAAAATCGTGGATTAATACACAGAGAAATTAAATTAAAATATTTCAAAGCGTTGAAGATGAAACACGAATAATACAAATACACGACACTACCATTACCAACTACACTTCCACTTTCCAGATTCAGATCATAGTAATTTCAATCATTAAATTATTAAACTTTATATTCATCATTATTATTTCATTTAATATAACTATATATCATCATTAATTATTAATTTCATAAAAACCCCAAAATTTTGACTTAACAACACAAAAACTTCATATGCATGTCGATGTAGATCAGAACCAAAATTCTCACATTTGAATCCAACCCATTTCATATCTACCCTTGAAATCAAGCTACAATGAAAAAAGTTTGGATTTTGATGATGATAATAATGATGGGTCATATTGATATTACAAAAGGGGCAAAGAAGGTAACATGGAAGGTACACACACTGTTTTCTGTTGAATGTCAGAATTACTTTGATTGGCAAACTGTTGGTTTGATGAATAGTTATAGGAAAGCTAAACAACCTGGTCCTATTACAAGACTTCTTAGTTGTACTGATGAAGAGAAGAAGAATTATAAAGGGATGCATTTGGCTCCTACTTTTCAAGTTCCCTCTATGAGTAGACATCCCAAAACTGGTGATTGGTAAGATATTATTACTTATGATAATTTAGATTGAAAACGTGTTCGGTGTCTGACAAGTGTAGTTACACTTATTCACTTTTGTTTTGTTCATTTATTATGTGTCTAGGTGTCAGGGTTGTTGTGTCTGGTGTTTATGTTTGTGTCAGTGCTTCATACTTATTATGATTTGTGTAGTACTGATAATTAGATTGAAAGCGTGATCGGTGTCTGATAAGTGTAGTTACACTCAATCACTTTTGTTTTGTTCATTTATTATATGTGTCTAGGTGTCAGTGTTGTGTCTGGTGTCTATGTATGTGTCAGTGTTTCATAGATGCTGAATCTAATACTAATAGTTATTATTGTTATTAGTGTTGAAAGTGAGTTTTTTTAGTTTTGATGCTTTAGGAATGGTTTTGAATTTGGATTGTGAAATGTAGATTGGTTTATGTGGTTATATGTAAAGAGATGTTAATGTGGTTGACTTTGGTAGATTGGTTTGGGTGGTTAAATGTGAAGTGATGTTAATTTTAATGTGGTTGACTTTGGTAGATTGGTTTGTGTTAATGTGATATTTGGCACCTACTTTTGAAGTTCCTTCTATGAGTAGACATCCCAAAACTGGTGATTAGTAAGATATTATTAATGCTTATGATGATTTGTGTACTACTGATAATTTAGATTGAAAGTGTGTTCGACAAGTGTAGTTACACAATCACTTTTGTTTTATTGAATTATTATTTGTGTCTAGGTGTCAGTGTTGTGTCTGGTGTCTATGTCTGTCGGTGCTTCATAGATGCTGATGCTAATACTAATAGTTATTATTGTTATTAGTGTTGAAAGTGAGTTTTTTTTTTAGTTTTGATTTTTTAGGTATGTTTTTGAATTTGGATTGTGAAATGTAGATTGGTTTGTGTGGTTATATTGAAGTGATGTTAGTGTGGTTGACTTTGGTAGATTGGTTTGGGTGGTTAAATGTGAAGTGATGTTAATTTTAATGTGGTTGACTTTGGTAGATTGGTTTGTGTTAATGTGATATTTGATTATTTGGCACCTACTTTTGAAGTTCCTTCTATGAGTGGACACCCTAGAACTGGTAACTGGTAAAAATCTTATTCAAATGCAAAGTCACTTCAGATTGAAGGTGTGTCAGTGTCTGACATCTGCGCAACCAATTATACTTTTTTTTGTTTGTTATTATCTGTGTCCTGTCCACGTTTCAATGTTGTATCTGGTGTCAATGTGGTTGACTTTAGTATAAACACTTCAGATTGAAGGTGTGTCAGTGTCCGACATATGCTCAATCAATTGTATCTTTTTTGTTTGTTATTATATCGGCGTTCAGGTGTTAGTGTTGTATCTAGTGTCCATGCACGTGTCAGTGGTTAAATGTGAAGTGATGGTAATGTGAATTTGGTAAATTGGTTTGTATGATTAAATGCAAAGCGATGTTAATGTGGTTGACTTTGGTAAACGTGTCTACATGTCAGCGTCCATGTCGTATCTGGTGTTTTTGTTTGTGTAGTAATTCATAGGTCTCATCTCTTTTTCTTCTTAACAACAATATGATTGATTGCTGAAATCTCTGCATGCTGGTTGCTGTATCTTCTACTTCTCCAAGTACTTTTGAATTTTGACGTTGACAAGAAGATTGCAGTTGTCACCAATTTTGCTGTTCTTGCTTCATATTGAAAATATTTCTGTTAGTATTTTGGAATCATTTAAGTCGCTGTACTCTCCCATATCCCCGCTTAACATGTCCCTTTAGCAAATATGATGCTTCATTACCAAAAAAAATTGTTTATAAGAAACCTGCCGGGGTAGCACACTGGCGTAAACATAGCAGAATCATTTTCCCGAGATAGCAGAATGAGAAATAAATTTTTGTCCTCTATGCAGGTACCCTGCAATAAACAAACCTGCTGGGGTAGTACACTGGCTTAAACATAGCAAGGATGCAAAAAATGTTGATTGGGTTCTCATTCTGGACGCAGACATGATTATCCGTGGTCCAATTTTACCTTGGGAACTTGGTGCAGAGAAAGGAAGGCCTGTTGCAGCATATTATGGGTATTCATTATTTTCTTACTCGTTTCCTACGAACTCCAAATAGTGATATTCAGTAAAATAAGTCATGTTATAAACAACTTAAGTAAGCACTAATAGCATAAACGGTTATCATATAAGTGATTATGTATAAGTTATTTCTATAGCAAAAGATAAAATAAAGTCAAACTCTTTTAATGTAAGGTATAAGTTGTTTTCATAAGCTATCGTAGAGAGCTTATGGAAATAAGCTGAAAACAACTTATGGACATGTCAGAAGCTGTTTCCATAAGCTCCTCCAATTTGGAAGGATGCTTATGGACTTGTACAACTTACACTAGCAATAAACAAATTTTAGCAGGATAGAAAAAAGTTGGATGCTTAAGCCTTTATGAATCAGAGAAACTGGAAGATCTTTGCTTTGAAGTTATGAAACTGGATTAAATCTCATGGAGTACATATATTTGTTGTGTATTTAATGTTCGATTTTTCATTTTCTGGTTCATGATTGAAACAAGTTATGTACCGAATTTTTTTGTCCAGGTATTTAAAAGGTTGTGACAATATTTTGGCTAAGCTGCACACAAAAAATCCAGATCTGTGTGACAAAGTTGGCGGGCTGTTGGCCTTTCATATCAGTGACCTACGACGATTCGCGCCCTTGTGGCTTTCTAAAACAGAAGAAGTACGGGAAGATAAGGAACACTGGGCGACAAACATAACCGGAGACATCTATGGGAAAGGATGGATCAGTGAGATGTATGGATACTCTTTTGGCGCTGCAGAAGTGAGTAAAATACCTTCAATTAGCACGTTCATTATTGTGATCGACTATTTAGCTTTTGCTAATTGTTTGTTTTCTTCTTCTTTCTGCCCTCCCCTTTTGTTTTCTCTCTTGTTCACAGATAGGACTTCGGCACAAGATCAATGATAACTTGATGCTCTACCCAGGATATATCCCTCGTGAAGGAATTGAACCGGTTCTTCTTCACTACGGCCTGCCATTTAGTGTAGGGAACTGGTCATTTAATAAACTCGCTCACCATGATGATGGAATTGTTTATGAATGTAACCGGCTCTTTCCAGAGCCTCCTTATCCCAAAGAGGTTTGTATGCCAAGTATACTTGTAGCACGAAACTCGTGTGTTGTTTTAGAAAAATTTCTCCATTTCTTGGTCTATATATACTGAATATATGCACAGAAATATGGCATCAGGATTTTCTAAGTTTCGCTGATGTTGGAAATCATTTTATTGCAGGTATTACAGTTGGAACTTGATGCTAACCGAAGGCGAGGACTATTTATTAGCATAGAGTGCATAAACATTATAAATGAAGGTCTTCTATTACAGCACGGTGTGAATGGTTGCCCTAAGCCAGCATGGTCAAAATACTTGAGCTTTTTAAAAAGCAAATCGTTTGCCGAACTAACTAAGCCAAAATATGTGAATCCTGCTACTTTAAAAATGATGGATGAAGAAGTTGTTGAAACACACGTTGATCGTGATGATGGAAAGCCACATCCCAAAATCCATACAGTTTTCTCCACGGAATGCACGCCATACTTTGATTGGCAAACTGTAGGACTTATGCACAGTTTTCATTTGAGTGGACAGCCTGGAAATATTACAAGGTTACTGAGCTGCAATGACGAGGATTTAAGGAAGTATAAAGGCCAAGATCTGGCTCCTACACATTATGTTCCCTCGATGAGTCGACATCCATTAACAGGAGATTGGTAATTATTTTTCTAAGTTGGAGTATTTCAATTTTCATTAGCGTGATTTAAGTTTTTCATTTTTGTTGCTCGTCATTTCTGCATGAATGTTTACTGTGATTGGGACAAAGTTGTCGATGTGCACTCACGAAATCAATCATGAAAGCAAAGGACTAAGGGCCTGTCTACAATTTTTCTTAAAAAAAAAAAAAAAATCACTTTTTGAGTTTATCGTTCGTTTGTTACCACTTTTCATAGAATAGAAATCTGAAAGAAAAAAAATCTAAACACTGCTTAAAATTTGAAGCTTTTTTTAATAGCTTCTCTCAAAAATCATTTTTGTTAGATGACTTTTTCTCAAGAAAATGATTTTCATTATGGTAAGCAAACACATAACAGTTTCTGGTTTTCTTTAAAACCTCCAAATCATTTTTTTTAACCTGTCGCAAACAGACCTTAAATTTTGTAGCACCATTCTTTTATAGATATCTAAAGCTAATTTTGGAAAAAATCTAACATGATATGTTAATTCTCATGATTAGAATAATTTCGGATGATAAGTTAATTCTCATGATTATAATAACATGATAAATTTTGTGCTTCCCAGGGTGGAAAATTTTATAATAATTTCGGATGATAAGTTCTTCTGTTTATGTGGCTGAATAATTTAGCCATTTAGACTATATGCTAAACAAGTTGATAGTTCTTCTGTTTTCATTTTAGGTATCCAGCAATTAATAAACCAGCTTCAGTTCTTCATTGGCTTAATCATGTAAATGTTGATGCTGAATACATAGTGATTCTTGATGCTGATATGATCATGAGAGGACCAATCACACCGTGGGAATTCAAAGCTTCTCGTGGACATCCTGTTTCAACTCCTTATGAGTAAGCCCACTGACTTGGGTTGATGTTTATGAGGCCTGTTAATGTTAATTTAAACCAGTGTTAATAAATCATGGCTATAGTGGCGCTGTAACCGTATAATGTGGCGGAATTTGAACAAATCACTACTTAGTATAAAATGTTGTCAAATATCGTTTATAGCGACTCTATAGCATTGTTGCGTAGCATAATTTGAACAAATTACTATATTACGCTATCTGCGATCGGCAACACTGATTTTTAATGCAGTGTTTGATGACTGCAATTTTCATGATTGCAAACATACAGGTCTCTATTTTGATGTTGTTTTATCGTTCATTTTAAACTGGATAACTGATTTGTATTTTAATCATTTTTGCATGCCAGCTACCTTATTGGTTGTGACAATGAACTTGCAAAATTACACACTAGCCATCCTGAGGCTTGCGACAAAGTTGGTGGTGTAATCATTATGCATATAGATGATCTCCGGAAATTCGCTATGCTATGGTTGCATAAAACGGAGGAGGTTCGAGCTGATAGAGCTCATTATGCAAGAAATATAACAGGAGACATATATGAATCAGGGTGGATCAGTGAGATGTATGGTTACTCATTTGGTGCAGCCGAGGTATTTTGTTTTTACATTCATATCTTCATGCATACTCGACGCACTTGTTCATATGATTGCCGATGTCGTAATGTTAGAGATATAGCCTTTTCAGTTTAAGACCTTGCTCCTTAAGATTTAGGAACATTTTATAACTTCCTTAACATAGAAAAGAAAAATAAACCCTCTCCTCCCTCTCCTTTCAAAGTCCTCCATCAAAACATACCAACTGGAAGTCAGTCTTACCAACTGGAAGCTCTCTATATAAAAAAAATTCCGGCTAGATATTTAGCTACATAGAAAATTAAGCCATGATTTCGGTTCATTTGTTTGTTTAACATGTGCTCAATTCACTGATCTGCAGTGGTATGCTACATGAAATTTTTTCATTCTATAACCAGTGATGTTATTGATTTGATGCAGTTGAAACTGAAGCATACAATAAGCAATGAGATACTGATATACCCGGGATATGTTCCTGAACCGAACGTCAAATATAGAGTTTTTCATTATGGATTGCGATTCAGTGTTGGGAATTGGAGCTTCGACAAAGCAGACTGGCGGGAGGTTGATGTGGTCAACAAATGCTGGGCTAAGTTCCCAGACCCACCGGATCCCTCAACTCTTGATCAAGCTAATAAGGAGAATTTACGGCGAGACATGCTCAGCATAGAATGTGGAAAAACCCTAAATGAAGCACTTAAACTTCACCACAAGAAAAAGTGTCCTAGTGCTGATTCTATATTGATATCAAAAGGGGATGAGAAAACAGAAGAAAGTGGAACTTCAAGGGAAATCGGCAACACCGATGCAAGTATTGATTCAGTAACCAATCGTGTCGCGACAAACCATTCAGAGGAATTGGCAAGTGTTCAGAAAGAGGAATTGCCTAGTGTTCAGAAAGATGAGATACCGAGTTCTTTCAGGTTTTGGGTGGTATTTTTATGGGCATTTTCTGGATTCGGTTTTTTGGTCGTCATTTTTCTCGTGTGTTCGGGTCATAGAAGACGAGGAACAAGGATGAAACATCATAGTAGAAGGAGAAGAAGCATGCATTCAGGATTCATGGAAAGCAATGGACGTGACCGGCACGGACGTGATGTTGATTTGTAAACAATGTGATGCTCCTTTTCATTCTCCCGGCGTAAAGGTGAGTTCATCTGAATTTTAATACCGACATACAGGGATCACACAAGGTTAGAACTTAGAGAGCATGTTTGAGTGAGTATGCGTGGAAATCATTCTACAAAGCAAGCCAGTCTGAGAGTTCTGAGGTTGGATATTACTGAGAAATTTGTAAAGGGATCTTCATTTTGTTTAATTTGAGATTGCTTGTATTATTTTGTATCTAAAAATCATAAGGTCTTAGCAGTGTAGAACAAGAAATTGAAACCTACCCCTGCAAACTCAAATTGGATTTTCCCATGACAATTAAATCTTGTATACTTTCATCAGGTGTCAACTCGGTGATAAGAGTTTGACCCGACCTGAAGAGAAGGAGTTTGAATCTCATCAGAGACGGTTGTAAAATGATCATTAGTATTACTTTAATAATAATTTCTCTCTTTCTCCTTTTCTTTAAAAATGCTGTACACTTTTCCTTTTTGGCTTGTGACAACAAAAGGCATTTTCTTAGTGCTGATATATTATGGTATTCATGTAACATTTGTAAGGATCATATCCCTCTGAACACTTGATTTAAAAACTCAATTTTTTTTATAACAAAATTCAGTTATGTGAATTTTGAAGTTCAGTATGGCCAACTTTAATCAAATTCACATAACTGTATTTTTTTAAAAAGTGAAACTAAAAAGGAAAAGTGATTTTTTAGTGCTAAAATGATTCAACCAAGATGTAATCAATATTGGCCTTATTATGTGAATATAGGTAAATTTGAGCTAAGATGGTTTTGAAATATTATCTTGTGTACACATAATATAAGTGAGTTTCTTAGTGCTAAAATGATTTAAAAACTCACTTTTTTCAAGCACAACTTTACCTATATTCACTAAAAAATTCTTCTACATGAAAACTAAAAAGATGTAAACAAATATTATTATTCCCCTGAAATAAATTATGCATAGAAAACCAACATTTCTTTATTTTGAATCGAAAGAACTCAGATCCCTTAAGTAGAGTTTTAGATTGGAGCCTTTCGAATGAGAAATATATGGTTAAGACGGGATACCTACTAAAAGTTGTCAATCACGTTCTCCAATAGGTATTAGTCATCAATAAAACTAATTCATATATACTCTTATTTATAAAATTAACTATACAAAAAAAAAAAAAATTATACATAAAAAAAGTATTCTAATGAACTCCACAATCTGCTTAAAAGGATTTTTTCCCAATGGTATAAAATGATTGGAAATTATACTATAGACCACTTTCATAAGTGATCCACAGTAAAATAGTACTTTAAAAATATATAAAACTCCAACAACGAAAGACATACTCTCTTGATAGTATGGTCCTCTTCATTTTTACTATTGAAATAATGACATAATTGATATCAATTTGATTAAAACAACGGAAAACAGTCCCGTAAGCATAGCTCGGTTGGTAGAACAATGCATTATTATATGCAAGGGCCGGGGTTCGAACTCCGAACACCCCACTTATTCACCTTATAAGGTGAATTCTAGCCATACATCCAAACAAATATGTAGCTCGTATTAAACCAACATCCAATCAAATTACCGTCTTAGCCATTAATATAACAAATGTCATGAGTTTTATTTATCAATAGTACCGTTGACTGTCATTGAAATTTCATATAACTTTACGTATTGGTACATAGTAGACCACTTATAAAATTGGTCCGCCAAAAAAACTCACCTAAAACGATATGTTTGTCACTTTTTTCAATTCATAATTGAAGAAAGGGAGTAGATATAGATGACAACAAATTCAGACTAAAATCATTAATTTCATTGAACAAAGAAACAGTGTTAGTACAAAGTTTTGGAAATCCAACACATTTCAGCAATGATGCAAAGAATTAGAAACAGAATCAAAATGGTTAAGCAAAGACAAAGACTATTCAGTGTACATAGCCAAATACCTAACTCAAAGACTAAAAAGTAAAATTCCGTCTTGATTTCTTGCGAGCACTGTTGCGGCCTTTGTCAGACTGCGATGAATCAATCATTTTTCTCTTGTTTTTCTGGGAATCACCAATTATGTTCAAAAATGCATCTCTCCTTGAACCATGCATATTCTTAATTGACGCAATGGCAGCTTTATTTTCAGTATTGCCATTTGACTGATATGATGAAGATCTTTTACTGCTACTCCCTTGCTTCTCGGTCTTCAAATGATCGCGTGAAATCTGGAAACTCTTATCCGGAGCCTGAGAAGGAGAGTTGGAAGGAGTTACAGGATTGAAATCATCCTTCTCTGTGAAATCATAAACTTCCAAACTGTTTTTGTTGCTAACAGGAGCAACATTCTTAGCATGTGAACTTCCACCAAGCTTTGCAATATAGGCCAAGCTGGTAGACTCCCAATGCCGCACTCGGATTTTCTGATTTGATGACCCGACAGGAAATTGTTCACGACGAGGAAAAGTATCTGGAAACTTGCGGCTTTGTGGACAAAAGTACTCAAACTTCTTAGAAAATTCTCTGGATTCACTAACCCTGCTCCTTTCAATATTTTCATTTACAGTAGAAAATGATTTATCATGGCTATAAGTGATGTCTAAAACAGACTTGGGAGACGTATTCATCCGACTCAGAATTGTAGATTCCACAAAATTTGAAAACCAAGGTGTACCTTGTCGAGCATAAAACAATATGTATGCTTCCTGAGACAGCACAGTCTCTTCAGATACCATAGTAACCATTGAATCATCTAACATATGCCATGTATCCGGAGCAGTGCGAACGAAGCAGAAATAATGCCCTGAAGTAGATGAAAATCCAGTATGCACAACAACTGCATATAGATCATATTTAGACGATGCATCATTCGAAATGGTGTAAGGCTGCATGTCCAATTCCAATGGGAAATCGATATGCTTGTCAATCTTTTCAACAAAAACCCTATCTGTCTTAAACCTCTTTAAGTGGAACGCAGCAATCGAAGGTGTCTGATCCAACATAAGCTGTTTCTCCATAGAAACTTCTTCGTTGCAGCCCTCACATTTAAACTTCGCATCAATATCTTCCACCGTAGTGAAAGAATCTAAAGCACTTGAAAGAGTATCTACATTTTCTATTTCTAGACTCAAATCAATCAATGGCTCATTAGTGTCAGAAGAGCGACCACAGTTGCAACACCGAAGCCTGCTAACCAAACTGCCTCCAAAAACTTTCTTTACCATATTATCGCCCTCAAATTTTGGATCATTCTTCTTCAAATCTAAAAAACATGAATCAAGTTTATCCAATACACATTGCATAAACTCGTGTGCATCCTCTTGCCGATATCTTCGAAACATCGAAGAAAAATGATTCAAATTTTCCACAATGATCATAGGGGAGATAACTCTTCCAGTATAACGCAAGGAAAGTTGCATCTGGTAGCGGAAAGAGCAGATAACACAATATCCATTGTGACCATCATTAGAAGCATGGCTGCACGAAAAAAG
>Ga0315914_1003181_pt1 | contig 24995 bp, 20 predicted proteins | sample MpolenodulesMG_FD_203920 | JGI IMG/M metagenome (GOLD analysis project Ga0315914, IMG submission 203920) | Medicago polymorpha root nodule microbial communities from Los Angeles, California, United States - elongated nodules | ecosystem: Host-associated > Plants > Roots > Nodule | place: USA... | reverse complement strand
ATTAAAGGCCATCAAGAACAGTTGCCAATTCAATTGGCTTCCTCAGCTGGACAACTTCATATGGTGGAGTTTTTGTTTCAAAGGATTCAAGAAGACAAGAACATTAATTTACCATTTCAAGATACTGTCAAACTATTTTTCTTGACCCTTACCAACAACATTTACGGTAAGTAGAGTGTGCGCACAATATACAATTGTTTTGGTGTGAATCAAATATACATCTATCATGCATAACTTGCATGTATTGAGTTGGGTAGGGTTATAACTTATAATGGATAAAAAAATTCTTCAATATTATATGTTAAAATTTCAAATTTTGCATGTTTATCTTATTGTAAAGAAAAAAACATTAATTTTTTAAAAAAGTTTGTTCGTTTTATCAGTAACTAGTGGAACAAAATTATAAAATATTATAAAAGTAGTTAATATACTTACATTGTAGGTCATTATTTTTTTTATTTTTTTTGCTTCGTATCTTGGAGAGTAGGTGGAGTACTATATTTTGTAACAGGAGAAATGTTAGGAAGACTTTCTTTCTATCATTCTCTCTAACACTCACTCTCGTATTGGATGAAACTCATGTGGGTCTCACCACTTTACATGTGATCCATTTCTAATGTGTGACCCACATGAATTTCATTCAATAAGAGAGTGGGTGTTAGAGAAAGTGTTAGAAAGAGAGTGTCCATAGCACTCTTCTTTGTAACAAAATTGTTAAAAGAAAAAAGTAGAGTATGTATGTTTTATGTGTTTAGTAGAAATCAAAGACGGATTCTTCTAAAAGATTTGTTCTAACGTAGTTTATAACTATTTGAACTCTATTTTAGGGGAACTTAACTATTTGATTGAAAAATACTATATATGTATTTAATATGCTTTAAAATATATTGCTAATTAATATCTTTTTACAGTACAAGATTTTCAAAAAAAAAAATTGTTGAAATTAGTTATAGTGGAACGAATTTATTCAATATTTAAAAACTCAAATGGCAATGTCCCTACCTTTAAGTTAACATTGGTCAAACAAAGTTGATGTATTTGATCTAAATAAAATTGATGTATTTGATTTGAATTTTGGATCAAATACATTAACTTTTTTTGATAAATTTTTGCTTATACTTGAGACTAGAGATAGTATATATGTTGATTTCAATTCATCTTTTGTTCGTTTTAGATTTTATATTGTTTTAATAACTTTATTATCATTCTAAATTTTATCACAGCTGCAGCATGGAGTTTGGTGATTCAAAATTCAGAACTCGCTCATACAGAAAATGAAAATGGACTAAATGCCTTGCAATTGCTTGCTCAATCACGTTAGTTTTCCCACCTTATACTTGTGGACTTTTTGAAGGAACTTGTGGACTAATTTTTATTGAAATATCATGAAAAAAATTAATTTCCGAGTCAGTAATTGTTATATTAGTCAAACTAACTAATTCATTAAAATATATGAAATCAATCTGTTAGCTTTCGGAGAAAATGCTCCTCGCTACAAAGATCTTGTAAAAGTATTGTTTGAGAGAATGGAAGAGGAAGAAGATGAATTTCAACAATATATAAAAACTTCAAAAGCAATGTTTGATGCAGCACAATTAGGCAACATCTTAATTTTAGAATTTATTTTCAACTACAATCCGAATATATTTATGGAAGTCAATTCTGAAGGGCAAAGTTTACTTCACGTTGCGATTTTACACCGACAAGTACTTGTGTACCATCTAATATTGAGTAAGGGTTCATACAAAAATGTTTTGGTGCAAATTGTTGATCACGAGGGAAACAATGTTCTTCACTTGGCTGGAAAGTTTGTTTCTAAAGGAAGATTTGGATCACCACATATGCGTCAAGATCTTCTAATTCATAGTGATGAGTCATGGTTTAAGGTACATGCATGATTACCACCGATCTATTTACATTTATTTTTTATCATAAATGTTAGTAAGTTAGTTGTTATGTTATATTTTCTTTTTATCAGAATTTGAGTTCTAAACCTTTACTTCTTACATCTTTTAATTTTTTTAGTCCAACCAAGTTAGTTACCCATCATCAACCGATCTATGTACAATTATATAACACTTAACTTTCTTTTTTTTAAAAATGTAACACTTAATTCTTCTCGCGATTTTAACTTAGTTGGTATGGACAATACATATTATATGTAGGAGCTCGAACGACAATACATATTATATGTAGGGGTTCGAACCCGGCCCCAGACATCTCACTTATTCACTTCAAAAAAAAATTGATTTCTAACCACTAGACTACTTAAAAAAATACAATCATCATTCTTATCTTCATTGTTTTATGTGTTGCAACATTTTCCCCATATGAAGATAGTTTACAAGACATGGCATTTATATAGGTTTTGGATAAGATAGTTTGTTTATATTTTGTGTCCCATATTTAATAGTAATTTATTTTTAATTACTTGCAGAAAGTGGAGAAGATAGTCCCTCCTACATTAAAAACCATGGAAAATAAAAATGGTATGACCCCAACAGAAATATTTTACAAGGAACATAAAGAATCATCTGAGAAAGCTGTAACTGAAGTGAATGGAACTGCAAATACTTTTTTAGTTGTGGCAGCTTTGTTTATAACACTAAGCATAACTGCAGCTCTATCAATTCGTAATAATAAGATTAGTGAAAATACTCATTTTCTTCATTACAAAAAATGGTTCAAGTTATTTATTTTATCACTTGGATATGGAGTGAGCTTTTGTGCAACATCAATGCTTCTTCTCAACTCAATTATACTTCCATCAACATGGACACAAAAACGAGGTTATCTTAATTCTCGATTATCAAGGATGACACTTGGTTATTTGTCCCTTTATTCCTCTTTTCTTGTCTTGGTTATCATTACTATTTTCTCTGGGGCCATTTTGGTCTACAGCTTCTTCCCTAACTGGGTCTTTTATGTCATTGATCTACTTTATGCTATTCCAATCACCTTAATTTTTTTTATTTCCATTTATCCTTTATATTTTTGTTTAGTCTTAAAACTAGCCTTCTACACTCGACGTGTAACAATGATTATGTCAAAATGGTGATTCCCCGTAGCATGGATCCTTTTTTGATGTCATTTGCTCTTGATCTATCTATCTTTTTAATTACTTGTTGGATTTGTAATATTAGACAATATTGTGATGTAATTTTATTGTTTACATTTCTATCTTAGTGATATTAATTTATACTAATTATCAAAAAAAATTGTCCAAAATTTTGCTACAAATTGATCGTACAAATATTATTAATCTTAAATAAACTTGTAAATTAATTTAGATTTTATTTTTCACTTTCAATGCACACAAATAAACGTAACCAAGATATCAATTTAAAGGCCAAGCAACACAACCTAGGACTTTAACCTTCAAATTTTTGGGACACAAAAGGCCACAAAAATTCATTTTAATTATAAATATAATACGACAAAATAAGTATAGATGTTTCCATAACTCAATTGGGCAAGATGATGCCTCATATCTCCCTGACCCAAGTGACCCAAGTTTGAGCTTTGAACTTAACAAAATATGATTTTTCTACTCAGTTTTATTTTTAATTAGATATTCTCTGCATGTAATTGTGGAGACCAACTCTTCATCAAGAGATTTCACTGTTGATGAAGAGATTTCACTGTTATATTCCCACAATAGGATCTGAACTCAAAACATGTAGTTAAGTTGAAAGAGACATCATATTATCTAATCCAAATGCTCTTAGGTTACTTTTATTTTTTATAAGTCTTGTATTATTTTTATTTTATTTTAAAATACCTCACTATAAAATTTGCTTAAGCCTCTAGCCTAAACATGTTTTTTGGGTGTTAACCCTCCGATTTCTAGAAAAAATGGGTCTTAGTATTCTGAAGTTTGGTCGGAAGGTAAGTAAATGAACAAACATAATTGAATTTATGAATTGATAATTAATTATATCCATTAAACTTGCTCATTTAATTATTTATATTCAATTCAATGCTAGCCCTTGACAAGCATGCTACTAGCTACCATGATCTTCTAAGCTTGTTGTTTAAAGCTATGGAAGAGGAAGAGAACAAGGTCCTACAATCTGTGAAGACTACAAAAGCAATGTTCAGAGCAGCAAAATCAGGAAACATCATGGTTTTAAAATTTATTTTTAACTATAACCCCAATTTGTTTATGGAAGTCAATCCTCAAGGGCAAAACTTACTTCACATCGCGATTTCAAATCGACAAAAAGGTGTATTTTGTCTGATATTGCATATGGGTGCATACAAAAACATGTTAGCGCTTCATGTCGATCGTGAAGGAAACAGCTGAAAAGTTAGCAGCTGAAGAAAGATTTGGATCACCAATTCATCAATTTCTTATTTATAGTGAAGAACTATGGTTTCAGGTAGATTGCATAATTCATTGTGTTCGATATACAATTATATATATCTTTCCTCTTCCTAATTTAATGTCTATTTGTTTTTTACCTGCAGGAAGTGGAGAAGATAGTTCCTCCAATATATAAAACCATGGAGAATGAAAAATCCATGACCCCAAAAAAAGTATTTTATATGGAACACAAAAAACTGTATGAAAAAGCTATAATTGAACTGAATGGAATTGCAAATAATTTTTTAGTTGTAGCAGCTCTTGTAGTTTCCTTAGGGATGAGCGCACTTCTCACAATAAAAACTAACGATACAAGCAGAAAGCATCTGATTTTTGAGGAAAAGATATGGTACATGATATTTCTTCCATCAGTTGGAGGTGGAGTGAGCTTATGTATAGTATCTATGCATTGCTTTACCTCAGTTATACTCCCTTCAGGCTGGAGTCCAGACATAACTTATGCCAACTCAAAGCTAGCAAGGATTACATTTGGGTATTTGTTTATTTATGCATCTATAGGAATCCTAGGTATTTTTTGTACCATATCAGGTGTTATGCCCAACTGGATCTTTTATGTTTGTTGCATGTTGTGGCATTTCAGCGGTCATGTGTCATGTCGTTCTTTACTGTTCTATGCTTCTCTCTGTTCGCTTGACACTGGCCCTTTGCCAGCAATATGGAGCGATAATGCTAACAAAATTGGGGTTTGAAATTAGTTGGGAGTACATGATGTAAAATAACTATCTCAACATAACCTTGATATATATTGTTACCTTGTGCTATATTGCATTTATATTTTTCATTGAAACTTTTGTGCTTATGTTGTATTTCGTCAACCTGTTATCGAACCGGTGATAACTAAAGATATACTTCTGATTCTGATATTATATAAGTTATCATCAGCAACATTGTTAATAAACGCATTATTAGTGTAACAAAGTTTTACATATGCATCAAATCACATCTTACAACATAGATAATTGTGGAAATATTATAGAAACTAATAAAATAAATTGACGTGTAGTTAAATATGATAAGATGTGTGTAAACAATTTTTACACTGATAGTATACCTTAATTCTACTTGATATTATCAATTAATGTTCTTACTTGTTTGGCATTTCCTTGGATAAGCAACATTTGATACAAGTTGAAAACAGCAGCAAAGGAATTTAAGTCAATAAACAATATTAGCATAGCACAGCATGATATCATTTAAGTCAAGTTTATCATCATCATCATTCATATATAGTAGCAAAATTGCATTGGTGTACAATGAAATCATTGCTTCCTCAATTCACATAACCAAATTTTGACAGCCTTACCTTTGGCAACAAAACAGCCAGTGTTCTTCCTATCAATCCTGAGTGGACCTTTCATCTTCATCATCATCTCTTTAACCAATACTTTGACTGGGGATTCTCCTCTCACATTGCTATGCTTTCCAACCCCACATACCACAGTGATTTCAGCAGGAATCTCATGATTTGAAGCATTCAACAACCTCTTCTGCATCTCCTCCAACCAAAGAAGCATAACCAAATAAGCCGAACCCAAGTGAAATCCATGCAAATCCAATTTCACCTCTTTAGAATCCCACACCATCACCTCATCGAAAATCACATTCCACGAAAGCAACTCCTTAACCACCATAGCCTCCCCACCTTCCAAACACGAATTCAACAACTCTTCAATCGACAATACCAAACCATTCAAATCCACAACCTTCCTCATTATCGTCGTGCAAGAATTTGAAACTGAATTATAAGTTCTAACAGAAAACGGAACACCAGAATTCCTCATCCTAGTAAGCCAAGAAAGCATTTCCACATACTCCCCATGAATTCCAAAACTTGAAAGAACCATATTATAACAAACAGTATCAATAACAAACCCATTATTCTCCATTTCATCAACAACTCTGTTCAAATCATGAAACAAACCCAATCTTCCATATCCATACAAAATAGACTTGAATTCAAAAGCAGAAGGATGAAGCTGAATCTTATCATCGCCAACTGTTTGTTTAAATTCCTGAACCAGCTTCTCAGCCTCACGAGGCTTATCCATAGCACACAAACCACTAACCATGGATTCATATGCTCTGCGTTTGACGTAAATTGAAGACGAAGAGCGAAGAAGGTTGTTGAGGTAAGAATAAGCGAAATCAAAGCCAGTTTGAGAAGCGCGTTTGGAATGTGAGTCCAAGAGTTTTGCATAGAAGAGAACAATGTGACGTTCTTTGTTGTTGAGTTTTGAAGTTGCTTCGGAAATTAGAGTTTGGGATTCGGTGTAGCGTTGGTGTTTGTGGAGTAGGGTGATTAAATCGGCGAGGATGGTTGGATTCCATGTGTACCATTGTGATTCGCTGATACATGTGTAGAGCTGCAACGAGAAATGGAAAGGTTAGTTTGGGGATTATGAAATGAGATGAGAAAAGAGTAAACTTAAACTAACTTACGGGGAGGGCGAGAGAAGAGAGGTGGTGGTGAGTGGCAGTGGTGGTGGGAGAGAGGAGGTGAGTGAGAGTGGAGAGTAGTACGGATTTGGGTGAGGATTGTACGAATTTACGAATGAGATTTTGGCTGTTGCTGTTGGTGTTTGTGGTTGAGAGTTTTGTGAGGAATCGTTGCCCTTGTTTCGTAAGACTGCAACCAATCATCGTTGCCCTTTTTTTAAGACCAAGCTGGGTTTGGAGTTGAAGAGGAAAAGGAAGAGGACATTGTTCAATTCTCACCGTCATCCTCTCAACTCAAGGATGGTGTTAATGTTAATTCTCACATTAACATATAACTTTTTTTATTGAATGATAAATGTTAATGTTATTTTTTAGATTTATTTTTTCCTTTTTCATTTTGCTTTTTTTTTTAAATACCTTTTTCATCTTGCTTTCAACTCGGAATTTCCAACTTCTTTTCTCTTAGTTCAAATGAATTGAGCTACCCAATCCCCCTCAATATAATACCGTTTAAAAGAAAGAAAGAAAAAACTTGTTTATGGCTCATATTATAAATAAAAGTAAATATTAATTTAATTTATGAGTTTGTAAGTTATTAATTTAACAGGTAAAATGTAATGTTGATACAAGTGGCATGGATTTAGGTGGGGGTGTATAAAACTCGGTCCTGGCTTACAACCCGTTCTGGCTCAAACGCAATGGGTCACGACTGACCCAGTCAAATGAATTTTTTATACCAACGACATGAATTTTCGTGTCCTTGAGTTATTTTAACGACGTTTAATTGGTTTTCATAGCATTCTAGTGTAGACTCTTTTTAGTGTAATTTTGATTTTTTTTTTTTTATTGAAGTAATTACCCTGGATGAGTTGAGAGACTGTTAAGGGTAATTACTTTAATGTATTGCACACAGTTCTAGAATCACATAACTTTTTTTTGTGGCTGGTTTCAAATGGTAGACGCCAACAACAATGAGGAGGCTAATATGTTCGATTTTGGTCTTAATTTGAACTGAGTCAGTGCTAAAAATGAGACATAGTAAGATTCGTTAACATTTGTTTGAAATCATCTATTCTAATAATTTTCGTTATATTTGTCAAATATTTTCTTAACACTTTTTTATTGAATGTTTCTCTAGTTATTTTTAAAAAAAATGTTGATTTGTTTTTTTTTTTTGACAAGAAAAAATGTTGATTTGTTGTCGATAGTTATAGTGTTTAAAGTTAAATGTTCAAATAATTTTTGTTTTGTTTGTAAAATAATTTTTTTTGGGTTTGTCAAATAATTTTTTGTTGTATTTAGCAACGAAATTTTTTTTTTAACTTAATTATTGTTGTTAGTTATATTGTTTGAAGTAAAAGAAACATTGTTTATTTAACTTAATTATTGTACTTAGTTAAATGTTCAAATATTTTTCGACTATAGAATAGATGTCAAATACTTTTTTATTTACTCTAACTTAATTATTGTAGTTAGATTACATTTTTTGAAGTAAAATGTTCAAATAGTTTTTGAATATTGAGTTGTATTTGAGTTGTGGTGTCAAATACCTTATTGATAATATGCAAATAACTTAATTAAATGTTTGAAGTTAAATATTCAAATAATTTTCGCCTATACATTATTTGTCAAATACCCTATTGTTTGAAGTTAAACAATGTTTGAAGTTATAGAAACATTGTCCTCTAACTTAATTATCGTAGTTAGTTACATTGTTTGAAGTTAAATGTTCAAATATTTTTCCACTATACATTATGTGTCAAATACTTTATCGACAATATGCAAAGAAGAAAATGATGAGATGTGGCACAAGGAATCTTTATCTATCTTTTTTCAATTTATGATATTCAATTAAGCTTGAAAAGTTTGTCACTCAACAAAGAAAGTAGACTGAGTTGCGACATTAGGTATCATATATCAATAGATTTACTTGTTACAGCTCAACAATAAAGAATCTTGACAATGTATAATTATTTTTTATTTTTAATTAACTACAGCGCTGAATGGACCTGGAATGAAACATATGGTATGACAGTTGGAATATTGTGCAACGGTCAAATGAGAACACCATTTTTGCCAATCAAATAGTGCATCCGTATATTGCAAAATTGCAAACCGAACTATTCCAAATATTGTTCACAAAAATAATCTTGAAGTTGAGATTCCAAATGTGTTCAGAGCATGGAAGTTTATCCATATATTGTCTTCACCCAACAACCACATACTCATGTTGCTCAAGATATAACAAATGTTTCAGGTTTTCTTAAATCTGATGGTAGTGACGAGGAAGTTAATTTCTAGATTTTTTTATCATAATTTTTGTTCAATAATTTTTGTTTTATTGTCAAACAATTTTTTGTTGTATTTAGTTAACAAAATATGTTTGTCTAACTTAATTATTATTGTTATTTACATCGTTTGAAGTTAAAAAAACATTGTTTATCTAGCATAATTAATTAAGATATACATTGTTATTGTAGTTAGTTATATTGTTTGAAGTTAAATGTTGAAATATTTTTTGACTTTATATTCGGTGTCAAATACCTTATTGTTTGAAGTTAGAGAAACATTTTTTTTAGTTATGTTTATTGTTTGAATTTAAATGTTCTAATATTTTTCAATTAAACATTAGATGTCAAACACCTTATTGTTTGAACATAGAGAAACATTGTTTTTGTAACTTAATTATTGTAGTTAGTTATATTTTTTGAAGTTAAATGTTCAAATATTTTTGGCTTAAATATGTAAATCGTTCCTGTAATTTGGCGTGTTTTTGGTTTTCGTCCCTGTATTTTTTTTTGTTCTAAAACAACTCCTGTAAGTTAATAACCTTTTGCTTTTCATCCCTCCCGTCAAACTCTGTTACAAAAACGCCTTGCTGGCTAACGACGAGTGACGTGGCGGGTGTTGACTTGGCCAAACACGCTTATGTGGACTAACAGATGATCCCTGACGATATTACAGGGACCAAAACCAAAAACGAAAAAGTACAGAGGGACGAAATTAAAAACACCTAAATAACAAAATTTGAAATTTAGGTGGCCTTCCAAAAGATCCCGGACTATATTACAGGGATCAAAACCAAAAACAAAAATTTACAGAGGGACGAAATTAAAAATCACGAAGTTACAAAATTTTAAATTAAAAACTCTTGTTGTTTCCATCTTCTTCCTCTCTCTTTACCATATTCTTCTTCTTCTTTTGTGCCCCTGAAATTACATGCCCTGATAGCGATGTCTTCATCATCCATTAAGTCTTTTTCTTCAATTGAATTTTAAAACTTCTTCATCGTATGAAACAAAATTAAAAATCACGAAGTTAATAATCTTTGTCATCTTCTTCATCTTCTCTCTGTTGTATGGGTCTCATTCCAACTTGTATTGATTGTGTTACGATAATATGGAACAAGGATGGATGTACCTTCATATACCCAATTCCTTCCTTGGTCACCTCACAAGAAAATTAATAATAATAACATAAAGCACAAGAAGGATGTTTCCATTGTTCTTCTTATCCTTGCAATTCTAATCTCAGCCTTCTCATTTCTCATGTGCTTCAGACTTTGTCATAATTCCATTAACAAGCAAGCATACACAACGACAACAAAGAATGAGAATTTGTCTTACATATGGAATTATGATGGAAAAATAACATATGATGACATTGTTAAAGCAATACTTTGACATTAGATATTGCATCGTGACAGGAGCATATGGAAGTGTATACAAGACTCAATTATCGTGAGGCAAAATTGCCGCCTTAAAGAAACTACACAACTATGAAGCAGATGTGCCATCTTTTGATGCGAGTTTCAGAATTGAAGTGAGAATATTATCATAAATAAAGCAGATAAATATTACTAAGCTTTATGGATTTTTCTTACACAAAAGAATCATGTTTTTGATCTAATAATACATGAAAAAAGAAAGCTTGTTCTCGGTTTTGTATGATGATTTAGAAGTTCTGGAATTCAATTGGAGAAAAAGACTTAATGGATGATGAAGACATTGTTAGCAGGACATGCAATTTCAATGGTGCAGAAGAAGAAGAATATAGTCAGGGAATATAGCAGGACATTGTTCTCGGTTTTGTAACTTCATGCTTTTAAATTTCGTCCCTCTGTAACTTTTTGTTTTTGGTTTTGGTCCCTGTAATATAGTCAGGGATCTTCTGGAAGGCCGCCTAAATTTCAATTTTTTTTATTTAGGTGTTTTTAATTTCGTCCCTTTATACCTTTTCGTTTTTGGTTTTGGTCCCTGTAATATAGTCAGGAATCATCTTTCAGTCCACATAAGCGTGTTTGGCCAAATCAGCACCCACCACGTCGCGCATGGCGTTTTTGTAACAGAGTTGGACGGGAGGGACGAAAAGCAAAAAGTTATTAACTTACAGAGGTTGTTTTAGAACAAAAAAAGATACAGGGACGAAAACCAAAAACACGCTAAATTACAAGGACGATTTACATATTTAAGCCAATATTTTTCAAATATTGAGCTATTTGAGTTGTAGTGTCAAATACCTTGTTGACAATATGCAAATAACTTAATTTGATGTTTGAAGTTAAATGTTCAAATATTTTTTTAATATACATTGTTTGAAGTTAATTATTCAAATATTTTTCACGAATACATTAGTTATCAAACACCTTATTGTTCGACAAATAAATGGCTAAAAAAAGTTGACACACATCAGTTTCCAGTTTATATGGTGATTCGCTTCTCTAATGAGTTGTGTTGCTTCATTTAGGCATATAGCTGTGGTATATAGTTGAAGTCGTCGGTCAATCATGAGTCATTCTCTTAGGATTTGAGTACAACATTATTGAAAGCAACTCCTCTTCAGTAGACTATCTGAACCCATTAATTTGCAGAACTTCTCTTAGCCTTTTTTCAAATTGATCTAGACCGAGTCTCTTACCAAGAGGTAAGTTCTCAAAGTCCCATTGGATACCAATCTGCATGTTGTATTTTGAATCGGAGTTGATTAATAGAGCAGTGAATAACAAAAACTCAGTTATTCTTGGTATATCTCCTTTTTGCTTTCAGTCAACTGCACCATTGCGGATCTCAGCAAGATCTTCCATGAATTTGTAATATCCGTACGAGGAATCCGAGATTATCCTGAAAACATGAAAGTGTATTCAACTATGTTCATAGTGAACAGAAACATGCGAAATATATTAGATAGGCTTGGAAACTAACCTATAAAAGAAAGATCCTTCTCTTGTTCTCTTCTTTTTTCTTGACTTTTTTATTTTTTTCTTCTTCTTTTGCATTTGCTAACGGAGAAGACACAACTATAAAGAATAATTGAAATAGTCAATTTAATATAATTGGGATATTTTCCCTAAATTAAACTAAAGGATTAATCTTAGTATTAATATCTCTTATTAGTATCTTGTGCTCCCATAATTTTGTTGATGATTAATTGATTGACATGAACAGATTGTTGATGAATACAACCGTCTTCTTACATCTCAGTCGGATGAACAGATTGCCCCATTCTGATTTATTTCATTGTAGAACTATATACACTTCTTATATTTATATATACTCACTGGTTACCGGAAAAAAGAAGAAGAAAAAACCTTATCAACGAAGACTGAGATAAAGTGCCTAAAATTAATGTTTGGTTTAATGTGTCTAACGTGTATGTATGTCAGAACTATTGTGTGTAAATTGGCAACAATTACACCTTTTCCTCTTCACCCTAAGCCGATACCTCTTCCTCTTCACCCTAAGCTGGCCCCTGCAGAGATAAAGTTAGCCAGATTCAAATCAAAAAAGTCAACAAAAAATAAATGAAGAAGAGAAGAATAAGAACTTGGAGAAGAGGAAAGCTAGGATTGGGTGCTAGAAGAGGAGAGTGGAGCCATAGTTAGAAGAATTTGAAGCTTTGAGGTAAGGGGGATAGATTCTTTCTCTAAAATAAGCTATAATCTCATTTTTCTACTTATGAGTTTAAGTGCTTTTGTCTGAATTATGACTTTTATGAATTTTGATGTCGATTTCCGTGCTCCTGTTTATGTGGTAAATTTGGGTATGAGAAATTGATTATAAACTTGTGGTTTGTGCTTAAACTTCATGGATGTTATGTGGTTAAATGAGTATGTTGAAGTTTTGACTTAATTTGATGAAAAATGATGTTGTTGTTGTTGATTGTTGGTGAAATCATGATTATACAATATAATTGTTGTTGGGTCATGTTGCTAGTGTCAATTCATGCTTTGGGTGTTGATGAAAGTGTTGTTGTGGTTAAGTTTGTGGTGATTTTATAACTTTTGTGAAAATGTGTTGAAAAATGAAGAAGTTGATTTTGATGAATTTGAATGAATTGAGAAAGTTTTTAGAATGAATTAAAATGATGCAAATTTTTGTTTTGATCAAATGGTTTTGGGAGAAAATCAGGTTTTTGAGTAAAAGTTGTTTTTCAGCACTTTTGGGAATAAGTCATTGGGGGTTGAGTTTGATTAAGTTGTTTTGAGTTGAAATATCACGTTTTCAAGAATGATTTAATTGGTCTAAGTGTTTGGGACGCGTTGGCGAAAATGAATTTAAAAATGGATCGAAATCGGATTTTTACACGCGAAAACGCGTGAGGCAAAAAATTAGCAATTCTTCACTTGTCAGGGACGCACGACCGTGCACCCTGTAGGCACGGGTCGTGCGTGACTCACTTCTGATCTTGGCACGACCGTGCCACCCTCCTAGAGTGCGAAAAAGTCGATTTTCATTTTTAAATGCTACTTTAAGTATACCAATGGATCTCAAACACCTAAACCTAATGTATTAGTGTATAATTGGATTTTTAAGAGTGTTTAAACCTAGGTGATCATGATGATTGATTTGGTTTTGAAAACAAGTTAAATTTGAGACGAACTTTGAGTTTTTACGAAATTAAACAAACTTTGTGAAACCAAAATGCTTTGATTGATTAACTAAGATGTTAGATGGTGTACGGGGATGTTTTTAATTATATGTAAGAGCTTTGAACTCTATTGTGTGGATGAAATTAAAGTTAGATGATTTTGTGAATAATAGACGAACTTTACCGAAACTTGATTGTTCTGGTTTCAAAACTTGTGAATGGATTGTAGTCATGTTTATATGATGGAATGATGATGAATCAATGATGAATATGTGTTTTATACGATGTATGTCTTGATGTTGTTGTTGTCCGTCTTTCATGTAAAATGTGAATTTGAAATAATATTGTTTCTTTAAGGTGAAAGTTGTTGATGATGACTTATGTTGATGTTTTGATGATGATTATGATGATGATTTTAATGAAGATGATTTATTAATGGTGACAAATTCTTACATGAAAAATGATGACGATATTGATGGTGTATGCATGTTGAAAAATGTTGATGTTAATGAAGACGATTTGTTGAATGAACGTATGCATTATTGAGTCATATGTTCATGCATTCATAAGTGTCAAGTAGGATATTTATATCAAAGGAAGACGATTAGAATACTTTGTATTCAACAGGCGACGATTGGTACCACATGCATGTAGAGTCGGGTCTAAAATGCATTGCATACATTTGATAAGTGTCATTCTTGCTACGTGCTTGGTGATTATGTACATTGGTGAAACTTGGTCATTTTTATACCTGGTGAAATTTGGTGAATATGCGAAGATGTAGAATCGTGCTTGTTGTAGCTTCATGCATGTATGCTTAATGTTTAATAATGATGTTGAATTCACTGTGAATGATTTAATTAATTGTCACTAATCATTTAAACATATATATGTTGTTTTATTTTCATTTGATTATACATTTATTTTTGGAATGTTATCTAACCTCTAGTGGTCATTTGATTGACCGCCTACCTATTTGTATGAGTCGGTAGACGACTTGCAGGATTAGATGCTCTGATTTGCTGTGAGTATGCTTGAGGCTAGCTTTTGAGCTACCTCGTCTCTTTGCTTTGGGAGTCTTAGTTTAGGGCTCTGATTAGGATGTCAATCTTTTATCGTTATTTTCATGTTTTATTAAGACTATCACTCAATATGTTGAGATTTGAGATCTATATTTGGTGATGTATTATGATACATATAACATGGCTATTTTGGAGATTTTATTATCTGTTGATGAGATGTTATGATATTATTCCGCAACGATGTTTTGAAAAATTATTATGCATGTTTTGGACTCATAGAAGAAGTAACATCTAAATTCCTTGTTTGATTGTATTAATTGCGTGATTTGTCGCTTTATGGGTTTATGGTGTTACATATATCAGGTACATATACTAAATACACACCGTCAAATATTTTAATGGTGCTCACATGTGTCAAATATTTTAATGGTGCTCACATGTTTTATGTCTATTTGATTCCTATGTTGTCTTAGATTAGAATGTTATGAAATCATCGTAGCTTAGACATTTCACGTGAAAGGGTGATATTTGTGTTATCTACGTTTATCTACAATTGCAGAATGCATGTTCTTTTTAGTCTAGAAAAATGTTATTTTGACACCGACATCGTATGCACCGTTCACCCTTTATTTCATGGTTAATGTACTTCAAATACATGGTTAATTACATTTAGTAGAATTTCTTTTTAAAGAATTACATTTAGTTGATGGTTAATACTTAACAGATATCATGTATTTGAACACTGAACTTTGACACACAACATGGTTCATTTCTTCATTACATGGTTGATACATTCAAATATGTGGTTAAATGTTACATTCCTTCATCATGTTTTTTTTTAAGGTTTGTTTATTCTTATCAAAAAATATGAATATGTTTATTCTATTTGTAGGTTGAAAGTCGAACGTTTCTGCACCCAAAATCATTTTCTTTCTTCTTTTGTGTGCAAAGAGAATGAAGAAAACTATTATATTATGTAATTATACTCTACAACTTACTATTATCAATGGCCTTGAATGAATGTGGATGTGCAAGTAAAGTCAAGATATTTTGATTGTATCACAAAAGAGTTTCTCTGTTACACCTTATGTATCCAGTGAATATTAAAATTATAGGTTAAGTTATACTTTTTTTTATAGGAAGGGGTTAGTCATACTTAAATTATAATGGTAGGGACTTCTAGTCACCTTGTGTTTTGTGTGGTAACGGGAAGAGACTTCTAGTCACCTTCTCTTGCGTTGTGAGTTCGCATCGGCAATTTGGAGAAAGGTGTTGGATTGGATGGGCATTAACTTTATCACCCCGCATAATTTAGCTTCACATTTTGCTTGTTGGAGTTCTTTTAGTGGCTCGAGTCGCCTCTTTAAGGCTTTTTGTTTGATTTGGCATGCGGTGATTTGGTCCATTTGCAAGGAAAGAAATGCGAGGATTTTTAGTGATCTTTCCAAGAGTTATGATGTGGTGGTTGACGATATTAAGGCTTTGACTTGGTGTTGGGCGTTGAGTAGGCTCCAAATCTCGTCTTGTCTCTTTTATGAGTGGAATTGGAATCCTAGAGAGTGCTCGAGGAGGAGATGATGTGGTTGGCCGGTGCGGAAGGGAGCGCTTCTTGTTTTTGCCTGGCAGTTTTCAGTTTTCTGCTAGCTGAGGTCTGGTGTGGCTTTCTGGTGTATCAGTAGTTTTTCTTCTGTTTTTAGCTTTTGTAGCGGCTGCTTTTGCTGGCAGTTTTGTTGTGTTTGCACCAGTTTTGGCCTCCTTGTAACAGTGGCCTTTTGCACGTCTTGTGCAAGGCTTTAATCAATATATGCTGTTTTAAAAAAAAAAAAACTTAAGTTAGTGTTGACTACAATTTGAACACATTGTCTTTTTCTTTGTTGGAGAATCATTGATTACCACGACACAACTTTTCAGCTTACCAATGCCATTTATCTTTTCAATTTAGATTCTCTTGACAATTAGTTCTCAGTGCTTGTGTGTATCACCTTGTGTCGCATTCGTAAATTGCAACTCAAATTAACCACCAATAGTGATTCCTTGCAAAAATAACGGTGAAAGCTTACCATTTAACGATTGAGTGTAAATGGAAACTCTAGTTAGTCTATGTTTTGATTCTCCTTTGAAACATCCGAGCATGATTCTTAAGAGTTAAAAAATTGATTTTCATATGTTTGGAGTTCTGAGTTTAAGGATGAGTTTGTTTTTGTTTTTTCAGTTTTTTTTTTAAACTATAAAAAAATGTTTAAATGTGTGTTTAGTCAATTTTGACATTGGTCCCTGCGTTTTTTTTTGTTTGGCATTGGTCCATGCACTATGCAAAACTTTTGATTTTAATACTTCTCTTAACTCTCAATAAAAAAAACAAAAACTAACGGTGTGCCAATCATGACACACTAAAAGACAAAATTTTATAATTGAAATAAATAAATTAAAATAATTAATTTTAATTAGTATTTTAATAAATTGACTTATTAAAATAAGAAGATGAGAAAAGAAAGAAAGAAGAAAACATAGGAAAGGAGAAAAGAAAGAGGGAAGAAATGGGTTTAGGGTTTCAACTTCAACCCTAACCTTCTGATTGACTTATTACTCTTGTGATTCTTCTCGTTTATGAAGTTTGTTTGTTTGTTTCTATTATTATATGTTAAATAAGTCAATTTATATTTTTTTATGTAACTTTCCATTTCTTTAATGGCATGTGGGGGTACCACATGTATAGATTCTTTTTGTGTTGTAGATTATTGTGTGTAGGGTCAATATTTTATTGTTTCTGCTCTCTCATTTTGTGTGGACATGTGTTTTATTGTGTTTTTTTTTCTACAAGTTGTTCTTTTATCATTTTTGCTCTCTTTCAGTGTGCCATGTGGCGTGTCATGATTGACCCACGTGGCACACCGTTAGTTTTTTTTTTTAAGAGTTAACAGAAGGAATAAAGTCAAAAGTTTTAATGTCAAACAAAAAAAAGCTCATGGATCAATGCTAAAATTAGGCTAAAAGAAACATTTTTGGCCTAAAAGAAACATTTTTGGCATTAGTTTTTTCTTTTTTTAAAATAAGGAAGTAAAACATTAAATAGCTAAAAGAATCATTTTTTTTAATTGATTCTTATGGTTCATAAACAAATTAAAATGACTAAAGTTCACATATTTTAAATGCCTAGAAGAAAAGTGAAGGTGTTTAGATTTTTTAAATCTAGACAAAAATATCTAGAAATTGATTGTCTTTTTCAATAGATTCTTACTTGAGATATGTCGTTTTTGTTTCAAAAGAAAAAGAAAAATGGGCTTTGCGTGTGTAGAACCAAATTCGTCTCTTTTCTAAAAAGAATTTCGTTTGATGACCCTTCGGCGTCTCAAAGAATCCCTTGAATGGATTTCAAGGACTCATTTTTGCGGCGAATTATCTTCCAACAATGTCGGCGAAACAGTTCGCCCACGGTGGACTCAATCTTAGAGACCATACCGGCATTATTCAGGTTAAAACACTTCCTCAGGAATTTCCAGCCGCACATTATGCTATCATCAATAACGTAAGACTCGAGTATGTTGTTGCCATTCAAGGTGTTGTCAGGTCTCGTCTAATTCAATCAATCGACAACAAATGATGATGATGATGATCATGCCAAATATTCTCTTAAAGAGGAAACCCTTTTCAGGTTATTGCTTTTTTCTATGTTATTATGTCTTTTATTTCGTTTCAAAACATAGAGACATGTAATATTAACGAAGCACACACGACAGCAAAACAAAGTAGAAAAGTCAAAATCCATATTTTCATTGCAGAACTAAAATCGTAGGGTCTGTTTGGCTGAAGGAGTTCGGAGGGGAGGGTTTCCTTTCCTTTTTTAGATTATGAACACTATAAAATGTTTTTTAAATCAATTAAGTGTGATTGAACTATTATATGATCATTAACCATGATGTTTTTTTAATTTTTTAAAAATACCAAATATATATCAAAATATAGACTTGGTCCTCAAACCCCCTCCCAAACAGACCCTTAAGCTTTGTTTGCGAGTTTAGAGGGGAAGGGAAGGGAGGGTTTTGAAGAAGAAAAAAAAAAAAGAAGGAAGGAGAAAGTGCAAGAAATAAAGGACAATGGGAAGGGAGGGATTTGGGGGGTTTGTTTTTCTTCATAACATAAAATCCTCCTCATTTGGGGGAACTCAAAAATTGTATTGGAGGAGGGTTTTGGAGGATTTATATGAATTCTTCAAAATGATTCTATGTGGTTATAATATTCTTAAAATAAAAAATATATTAATCATAAGCATTATTTATCATTCTCTAAAAATACACTCTTTGGAAAAATGTGAAAGATTTCTCTACTTTCCTATATATTTCACACCCTCTGAATCCCTCCCTTTCCCACCCCTCCAAACTCCCAAACAAAGCCTTGGAGAAATTCAACACTATTGCTATTCACCAATCATCATATGATGCTCATTATTAGACTACAATGTTTGTTAACAGTGTCTTTCTAATGCTTTAGCACTACATTAGATAGTTTACATGAAGCAGAAATAGAGTTTCTAATTTACAGCCTTCAAAACTCTACTAAGATTTTCGTCTAATGCAGCCCTGATTTATTCTCAATCTTGTGATCTAGTGCTATTCATCTTTTACTGCCATAACTTTGAGCTAGTGTTGCACAAGAGTTATTCAATTATTACATTAGCCTCGTACCCTGAAAAAAAGTCATTATTAATGATTATTTTACCCTTAGAAAACATAAACAGCAAGCATTTGGAAAAATATACATAAGTTCACCGACTGATGTGCAGTGTGGATCAATTTAAAATATTTTAATACTAAAAATTAAATTAGAACTATTGAAGGTCCACGGGTCTGGGATGTTCAGGTCTGCTATCAGCATATGTCACGTTTTTTTACTGGTAAGATCAGCATTCTGTCATGGTTTTTCATGGTATCCTTTGTTGAAGTCTGTAATGTCTATGTAAGGCATGTCCTTGCTTTGTAAGGTATCCACATCTAGGGGGAAGCTGTGATGAGTTTTTATTTTTGAATAGTCTTGAATCTTGAAATCAAGTTTGAAAGTGGAGAATTTCTCGCTGTTTCAAGTTTTGGTGAAGTCTGTTAGTTATTCTGTTGGGAGGCTTTTCTTTGGTTGTATGAGTTAGGTGTGAAGGAGTTAGGTGCATTTTTAGCATGTTCGGGCAGTGCTTTATGTTGTGTGCTACTGCTGGAAATTTTGCTTGCTTTGGGGATTTGTTCTTGGTGTTGTCTGTTCTGTGTCCAGCTTGCCTCTTTGGTTGGCTTTTGTTTGTATTGTTCCATCCTAGTACATCTCGTGCTTGAGTGTGGTTTTAATATAAGTTGCTCTATGACTGCTTTTGGTAATTTTTTTTACCAAATGACTGCTTTTGGTATTAATTCCTCGTTTGGTTGTAAAATTATGATATTTTATCAAGTTTGATGACGTGGTTGAATGTGCTGCTGACACATGTTTGACTGTGGTTGATGTTTTCATTATTGCTTACATTTGGAATTTTTAGGTATCGATGTCTTGATCTAAGGAGGCAGCAATTGAATTCTAACATGTTGCTGCGGCATAATGTGGTTAAACTCATACGAAGATATCTAGAAGACATACATGGTTTTGTGGAGGTACTATCCAGTAGGTTCACTTTGGTTGTTGGTATCTGGTATCATCCTGTGTTGATCTTTACCTTTTTTGTTCATAAGGTAGATTGAAACTCCAATATTGTCAAGATCCACACCAGAAGGTGCCCGGGATTATTTAGTTCCATCAAGAATCCAGGTATTTAGATTTTTTCATCTATTGTATGAGATCCTTATTTCATTTTATTTGTCTAACATTTTGTTAGTCTTTCTTTCTCTTTGTTTAGTATGGATTTTAGTTACAATAGAGCAAATAAGTCAACAGACTTCATAAATATTGGTCTCGTCAAAAGTTCAGCACATGCAATTATCTTTATCTTTTGCACAATCAGATCAATTAATTGTTTTTTCAAACGCTCAATTAGATATTGCAATGTTGAATTTAGGGGTTGATAGGATTTATGATCCCAGCTTCAAAAGATATTTACTACCTACACTCAATGGCATTAATGTAGAACATATGCAGATTTGTCTTGTGCATATGTGCACAAAGCATCGTCCTTTTATATTTATCTGTTATGTTTTGACTGTTTAGAAATGATTGCAAAGATTGTAGTATTTTTCCACAAGCAAGTTGTTTGTATTATGTCACTGACTTTTTATTTTGTTTTATTTTATTGGCATAACATCTTTTATAAGAAGAGCATTGCTAAGATGAAAAGCAATATGAATGTTTTATCTATTTTTTAAGAGATGTAATTTATTTTACGTTTTGTTGATTCTGTCACATGAATTATGAAGCGAGGAACATTCTATGCCTTGCCACAAAGCCCTCAGCTATTTAAGCAAATGCTAATGGTAGCTGGTTTTGATAAATATTATCAAGTAGCAAGGTATAATATTCTTTTATTTTTTTAATTTATTTTGAGGTTATTTGTATCCTGGCTTATGTTATGGAGGTTTGTAAAAACTCTTCCCTTTTTCCCATAAAAAAAGCATTTGGTTGTGTGATTTACATAAACCAAGAATACAGAATGCTTGCTTTTATAAGCTAAACCAAAATTACAATAAAAAGATTGTGATGCAAGTGACCATTTTTCTTTCTGGATTAAATGCAATTTACCTTTTGCAGATGTTTTCGGGATGAAGATCTAAGAGCTGATAGACAACCTGAGTTCACACAACTAGATATGGAGATGGCTTTTACTACTTTAGAGGATATGTTGTCTCTTAATGAAGAGTTGATCAGAAAGGTTAGTTTATGCCATCTATAATCATATTCATTTTATCCACAATTTTGAAGTAATGGAAACATATATTAAATAAAAATTTAGAATGGAGGAACAAGGTATCAACATATGATAACTTTTGGTGATTTGAAATGTCAAATGATACTATTAAAGATTTAGAAGCAGGTATTGATATTTGCAGTCTCACTTATTTCAAGAAAAGATATATGTTGAAATGGGAAGGTGTTAATGTTTGTAGATTTTGTTTGATATAGATCTTTTGTGGACGTGATTTTACATAAAGAAAACCATAAAAATCGAATCATGTATATTATGGCTAATTTTGAAGTTGGTTTTTATTGCAGGTTTTTCTTGAAATTAAGGGCGTGGAATTACCAAACCCTTTCCCCAGGCTTACATATGCTGAAGCAATGAATAGATATGGTTCGGACCGTCCAGATACCAGATTTGATTTAGAATTAAAAGATGTAATGATCTTTATTTCACCTCCTCCATAGTACTTTTGTGGTTTGTAGCATATGGTAGTTTCTATGATATAGCTTGCTGTAATCCTGTGTTGAATCACTGCTTGTGTTTTAGTTTGTATTGCCATAACTTACCTAGATTTGCTTCATCTTGCTAAGATATAACTTTTCATTGGCTGGCAGGTATCTGACATTTTCTCAGGGTCTTCCTTCAAGGTTTTCTCTGATTCCTTGGAGTGTGGTGGTGTTATTAAAGTAATTTGTGTACCTTCTGGTGCAAAAAAGTACTCAAATTCAGTTCTTAAGAAATCTGGTGCAAATGGTGGTATTTACAATGAAGCACACAAATCTGGTGCAAAGGGTTTACCTTTTCTCAAGATCACGGAGAATGGTAAATTAGCAATTCCCTATCAAAACTCAATTTTATGATATTTTGAGAGATGTTTGTTATATTCCTGTGTTTTTTGTGTAATCCTTTGTTTTAGGGGATATTGAGGGAATTTCTGCTTTAGTATCAAGTATGGATTCTGCAACTAGAGAGGATTTATTAAGGCGATGCTCTGCAGGACCAGGTGATCTGATTTTATTTGCAGTTGGTCATCATGCATCTGTAAATAAAACTCTAGATCGTCTTAGAGTTTATGTGGCTCATGAATTAGGTTTGATCGACCATGTAAGTTGGTATCTGCTTTTTAAATGATTTTTTTCTGTCTATCTTTCTCCATTAATCATTTCACTTATGTTATCTTGTTATTTTTGTTTGAATTTTAGGCCAGACATTCAATTTTGTGGATTACCGACTTTCCAATGTTTGAGTGGAATGATTCGGAGCAGAGGCTTGAGGTCTGTTTTGCTTTTAATAACATCCAGCAATGCATTTCTTAATAAATAGGATATCTGGTTATGTTTTCTATTATTCTTTTCATTATTCTTAATTATGGGTTTGTGCAGGCTCTTCATCATCCTTTCACTGCACCAAATCCTGAAGACATGAACAACCTTGCATCGGCTCGTGCATTGGCTTATGACATGGTTTACAATGGGGTGGAGGTGATCAAGATTTATTTCTAATTTCTTTCCTCTCCCTTTAACTTGCGAGCCTTACAATTTTGCGACTGATACTCACTCAATATATAATACTTTGTCAGATTGGCGGGGGGAGTTTGAGAATTTATAAACGGGACATACAACAAAAGGTTTTGGAGACTGTAGGCATCTCAATGGAGCAGGCTAGTACATGTGACTCCATTCCTAGTCTTATTTATGTTTTTCATTTAGTTTCTATCTTTTCATATTTATTAAGTGAGTTGATGTTGGCTGGAAAAATTTAGACTAGAATTATGTAACATAGAAAGCAGAAAAATGTTAGAGCAGGAAGGTCGATACAAGAGGGGATCATAAGAATAGATATGATTTCACAAATTGCCTAACTGCCCCACTCACCCCACTCTAACACATATACCCTCACATGTATCCTCCCGCATACATAGATTTGGTTACTTTGGGTGATTGGGTCTACAACTTTTCCTTGGTCTCCCAATGGTATGAAAAATACAAGCCTATGACAATTTTACTAGAGGCTTTCCCGAAAAGTAGAGCGGAGATTGTGCAAAAAAAATAAAAATAGTAAGTGGAGTTACTATACGAATGTGTTTGGATTACATCACACGGGACGGGACAATTGATTCATTCAAGGTAGTCAAAATTTAGATTTTATGCATGATCGGTAAGGGGAAGTAAAACCGTAAATTGTATAATCGTAACATTAATTGTAAGATTATACAAAACTCATAAATATCAAATATATGCACATAAATCAACATGTATGCATGTAAAATAGCATACGTAAGACAAAACCTTTACATCACACTTGAAAAGTTAAGTAAATTTTAATTCATACGCATAGCTCACATTGCAACATAGTTGCATAACACTTCCGTAATTTAAACTTGAAATACTTATGTAATTATAAAACAATAACACTCGCATAACAACAACATAACACTTGAAATACTTATGCAATTCAAACGTTAAATCAAACTCATAAGTCTCAGACGTTAATATCGATGGGAAATGCTAACAAGTGCCCTAAGGGCACATGTTAAGAATAAAAAAATAGAAATATTGTCTTGGAAGTGGTGTATTCAATTAATTGAAAGTTAACATGCGCCCTTAGGGCACTTGTTAGCAATACCCTATATCTACATATTTCAATTTTCTGACATGTTAATGTGAACTGCAATTTTCTGACATTATAATTTCTTTTTCAGGCTGAAGCTAAGTTTGGATATCTTCTTGAAGCTCTTGACATGGGGGCTCCGCCACATGGTAAGTCTTCTAAAATGATTTATAGCCCCATTCCTCCCTTGTCGATAAACTGGATTATCTTATTAGAGTAGCATTTGTCGGTGCACAACCATACCGAGGAAAGGAAAAAAGGCTAGTTTTCTTTATTTATTGAAGTAGCAGTTATCACTAACTGCATGGTAGTGGCAGTTTAGACAATGGTATTTTTTTTGCACTGCTTTCATTGCTCTTTTTGAGAATTGAAGTGATCACAACACAATCAATTGCATTTGCTATTATCACTAATGCGGGAACCAAGTATTAACGCTGATCCTGAAAACATGCATATGGCAATAGATATATGATAAGACGTAGACATCTAACATTTATTATAAGCCAAACTTATGTTAAAACTACAGCTGCAGAGACAGGAAATAGTTCAAGCAATTTTATTGAAGGTGAAAGAACTTAGTGAATAGAATGATGTGGCACTAACTCTTCTAATTCTGTCTCATTTCACACATCAGTTATAAGACCATCTACAATGGTTTTTTTCTTTCAACACCCACTTTTTCAGTTCCCAACACTCCACATCATTTTCTCTCTCTTATTCAACACTCATTCAACTTTTACCCCCTCCAATGGTTTTTCATTCAACACTCTACCCCACCACTTTTTATTTCTTTTATTCTTATTTAATTTTT
>Ga0315914_1003176_pt1 | contig 25037 bp, 10 predicted proteins | sample MpolenodulesMG_FD_203920 | JGI IMG/M metagenome (GOLD analysis project Ga0315914, IMG submission 203920) | Medicago polymorpha root nodule microbial communities from Los Angeles, California, United States - elongated nodules | ecosystem: Host-associated > Plants > Roots > Nodule | place: USA... | reverse complement strand
ATATTTTATCGGATACTTATAAGATACTCAACAGATACACACATATACTTATAAGATACTTCACAGAGACGTATCCTGGAAAAACATGAAGTGTAAAAAAAATGAGACTGTGTTGTGAAAATTCAATTGAGGTGTATATGATTCAATTTAAGATATGAATCACTATAATTGTTTTTCGATAACCAATTAAAAAATATGTTTTTGGTGGATGAAAGTAACGAGAGAGATGAGATAACCTAACATATGAATGAAAATATAATATGATTTATATGAAAACTTTACATTTTTTATTTTGATAACATGTATTATTTTTTGTAAATTGTGACTTTTACAGTTATACATAATTGAAGAGTAATCAATGTTTTTTTAAGTATTTTACATGCATATAAATTTTAGTATAAATATTTTGTTAACGTATCTCACCCGTATCCTATCCTAATTTTAAAAATTTTGTGTATCCGTGTACCCGTATCGTATCGTACCCATATCCGTACTACGTATCCGGGCTTCATAGGTCAAAAACAATAGAGAGAGAGAGAGAGAGAGAGAGAGAGAGAGAAATGAAGAGATATGATAAGAACATCATGTGAGTATGAAAGAGAGTTATTCAAAAGTTATTGTAAAATGGTTGTGCAAATATTATTTCTATAAAATTTAGAGAAAACAAAGTTTGAAGAATTTTTTAAAAGGAAAAAAAATAAAAAATCTAGAGGAATCAATTTTTAAAGTTTGTATGTTTAGACGAATCGATTGACCACCTTTTTTTTAGTGTGACTTCTTTAGCAATATTTGACATCTCGTTCATCGTTAGTGTGGTATTTCAAGAGTTGTTTCTTCGGACATGAGAAGTCACACGCAACAGTTTTTTGGCGCGCATGCTTTCAAAAAGAACATTTGAGCTTGTTTTCAAGTTATTTGGTTGGCATGTCTTTGGATCATTTGGAAAGAACACAACTCAAGAATTTTTAACCATGATATCGACTCTTGATCAACTTCTTCATAGTATTAAGCTCCATTCTTGGTGGTGGTTGAAGGCGAATAGCCCTGATTTTTCCTTTGCTTTTTATTTGTGGTGGTTTTCGCAATCTCCCTATATAGGGTATTCCTCTTTGTAGCTGACGCTCTTGATTCTTTTTTGTATCTCTTCTGTTTGATGTGTTGACTCTTTGTATTATTACTTTTTAAGCACATCTTGTGCTTAATTGGGACAGTTTGTTTAATATATATTGTAATTGACTTTCTTTTTTTAAAAAAAAGGTGTATGTGTAGCGGAATAAAAAATATATTAATGCTTTAAAAATAATGATCTGACCAAAGTCTTATGTACACCAGATTGTAGTCTATGTAGAACGGTATGACCTTTTTTTTTTAAGGAAGATCAGTCTAACCTATTATTATGAAAAATGCTCTTCTCTCAACAAAAAAAGCTCGCTCCCAATTGAAATGACCAAAGTACTCATGCGTGAGTTAACTCACGATGCGTGACTTAAATCACGCACCTTTGATCGGTGGCATGAGTTAACTCACGCACCTTTGGCCGGTGGCGTGAGTTAACTCGCGCACCTTTATGTGCCACATTTGGCATGTTTTTGGACGGTTTGGACGATGGTCAGATGGTTGTGCCCGTTTTTTACACGTTTTTAACCCACCATAATGGTTAGATACAACCTAGGCTTGCATTCCCCCTATATATATTCTTCTTACTTTCACCATTTCTCACATTCTCTCTTCCTCTTCCTTTTACAACAACAATGTTTTTCCATCCTTGGTATTTCATAGAAAGAGGCCTCTTTGAAAATTTCAGGGATTGTATGAACGGTTAATGGAGATGGCAACACACTGCAAAGAAGTGAGGTTTGTTTGAGTGCAAGGTTGACATTGAAGGCCTTTTTTGAATTAGACAAGAAACATACCTTACCCCAGTCCCCTTCTCCCCCGCCATCTATTTCTCCTTCCCCTTCCCTTTCTCCCCCATCACATTTGCACCACTTGAGGTTTAGCTTTACCCCAAGAGGGTTTTGCTTTACCCCAATAGATTTAGATTTAGATTTACCCCAGTCCCCTCCCCGTAGATTTTGTTTTACCCCTTCACCTCCATATTCTTCTGAAGCAGATGTAGTTTTACCCCCAATCCCCCTTTTTTAGACAAGAAACATATCTTATTGTAAATGTATCGATATAATAATAAAATGAGTTTTTTTTTTGGTACAATAATAAAATGAGATTTTATGTGTATCAATTTTGTTCTTTTATTTATTTTTGTTTATATTTGCATTTATTTTATGATTTTGGCATCTAAGTAATATAATGTCTTCGAAGACTAATTAAACCCAGCATGAATTCAAATAAAATTATGTATTGAACAAATTTGAATAAAGTGGCACAAGTACACAAAATCAATTAAAAAAAATATACAATCTTATTTAGTTTTAATTTCATCAACATTACATTACATTACATTCTCCCTAAATATATGTGGTATCATCATGACGTTGGATTTAAGTTGAATTGCTGAAAGTTTACTGAAAATCTTGGCATTGAAGTGTTATACATAGCATTGTGATTTGCAGCACCTTTTGAAAACTCAAAAGAATGAAGAGAACACAACACATGTATTCTAAAAAATCAACTTTATAGGTTATCACATCGAATTCCCTCATAAAAGATGAGTCATCACAGAAAGGAATGAATTCCAAGAGGTTGCTTTGAATTGAATCTTACTGCCCTGCTAACTGACAAGTTTTAATTGACAGAGGAGCACAATACAATTCAAAGAAACCTCTTACAGGTGCATTCCCGTCATCACATAAATGAATGCATTCCAAGAGGTTGCTTTGAACTTAATCTTATTGCTCTGCCAACTGACAAGTTTCAATTGATAGAGGAGCATGATCAAGCTCAAAAGAACATCTTAGAGGTGCATTCTCTTTCGTGACACTCATCATATACGAAGTAATTTGATGTGATAACCTATATAGCTGATTCTGAAGAATACGTGTTGTGTGTCCCTTAATCTTTTGACTTTTCAAAGAGGCTTGCAAATCACTAACACTTCAATACCAACATCTTCAGCAAACTAACAAGAATTAAACTTAAATTCCAACAAAATAAAGACACTACATAATAATGATGCTACCTAATCATAATCTTATAGAGGAATCAAACTGTTGAGAATATCTTCAGGCGATCTCAGCAACGTGACAAACATATCGATCCACGGGAACATGTTGTGCTGCCAAAAAATCGAGAACATGCTCCTCACGTCGTCGTTTGTTAATTCTAGCTGACTGAACGTTATTCTCCCCTCGTCCAACGTTGGACATTCAATGAAAAACTCATTCAAACATTTCATCAAACACTTAGAGTGCAAATTATACATGAACCCTAAAACTCATAACTACAACATAAACATGCAAACATCTAACCAATTAAGCAATATAAATCATTTACTTGTAACATTGTATAATTTCTTGCCAAAAAAATTAAAATTTAAACAAACCCTAAAACTAAAAAAATTATAATTTAAGAGGAAAAATCTAACATATAAACATAAAAAGGTCAATGGTGTTTGATTATGAAAACTTACTTGTTATTGGAGTGTTGTTTGATTTGAACTTGAAGGAATTTTGGATTTGGGTGATTTGAGAGAGATTTTGGAGATTTTATATGGGAAATGATGACATGAGGAAATGAGGTTCTGTTTGGCCTTTAAAAAGACACGCAGCAAGAATTAATACATGCGTGAGTTAACTCACGCATGGGCATTTTCGGAAGTTTGGTTGGTAATGAGAAAAACGTGTTGGGAGAAGAGCATTTTTCTATTATTATCATCCTAGACACAAATATCTCTCATCAACATAGAGAAAGTCTAAGTTGGTCACAAACACAAATAAAAATGACGTAGACACACACATAGATAAGAAAAAATGAAGGATAAAAGTAAAAAATGATGTGGCTAATTTATTTATTTTTTAATTCTCTCTATTTATGAATGTGTGCCCAAATAATTTTGATTTCGGTTTATGACTGGGTAAGAATTGCTCCATCAGCATAATATAAAATGGGAGCACTCACATAAATAAATAAGTCTTACACGGACACAAACACAAATAAATAAGGTTTAGGCACACTCACATAAATGAAGAAAAATAAATGAAAAAGAATTTAGTCACCTCAGACAATTATTTTTTCTTTTATTTTCTTTTCCAGTTTTGAGTGTATACCTAAACCTTTTTCATTTGTGTTTATGATTAAATAAACATTTCTCTATAAAATGGTTCAATCCATCACACATTGACTATTCAAAAGTCAAAACAAAATCCAATACATTCATAATTGATTTGTGCGTAGTAAAAATTGTAGATCACGTTTGGCCAAAAGTAATTAATTGTTGATCCCATCTACGACTTTGGTTTTTAATTACACTACTAAAAAATATATAAAGAAAATAGCATGTTTTGATTCTTTAGTCTGATTTTTTTTTTCTTTTTAAAATTATCCTCAACTTTGAATATAAATAGCACATATAACAAATAAATAAGAGTAAATTCAAATATTAAAATAAAAGTGTAACAAACACGATGTGAGTATATATATGTCAGGTTTTTTTTACTTTATCATTTAAAAAGTGTAACAAATTAGAAGAGTATATCTATACTTACATTTTCATTATCCTATTTATACCCTTAAACAATTTTTTCTAAAATAAAGATTGATGTTGGTGTCATTAAACAAAATAAGAATTCAGATTATATTTTTTTGTTATATTGTTGATGTTATTGAAATAGATAATCATGGTTAGTTTGATTTGTTATAATTTGAAAACGGACAAAACTTAGGTACAATTCCTTAGGTGCTTTTCGTATGGTTCTTAACTAAAAATAAAACTTTTTTGGAGATAACAAACTTTGAGAGAATTATGGATTTAAGGAAATCATGGTGAATTTAGTTAAGAACCATACGAAAAGCACCTAAGGAATTGTACCTAAGTTTTTACCTTTGAAAACAACAAATATTTATATTATTAGTTTTAATCAAAATCAAAATTTCATAAAAGAACGTTGTTCGTAATTTTCAAACATGAACACAATAAAAATAAGATAAGAGGTATGTCTTTGTTGATGTACCTCTCGATTTAAAACTTTGATTTCTCATGATTTTTTCGCTTCAATACTCCAAAATAGGAACTGATAACTAAAATTTAGAATCATCAAAGTTTGGAGGAAAATCTCATAGGAATTTTATTTTTTTAAGAAATCAAAATGGAATTATATAATCACATCAAAGAGCAGTTCCTAAGCACAAGATGTGCTTAGGATACCACTACAAAGTTACAAAATGTCAGAAATCTCATAGGAATTAAAAATAAAAGTTTGTATGTTTAAAGGGACAAAAAATATATTATTTTTAAAATAAAATAAAAAAGTGGTAACTCTTTTAAAAAAAAAACTTGGTATCCAGTCTAAAAGCCGATTAATCTGAGGGGTTCAATCTCACCGTTTACTTGCGGGGGTCCCATTTAAAGTTAGAGTATAGCTCTTTATGAACATAATCCACCCAAAGTAGTGTCAGTGAAAATCAAACCCGAGACCTTGAAAGGAGCACACTCCAAACTTCCAAACCAACTGTTGTGTTAACCCCAAATGGGTTAACAATTGGTATAACTAAAGGCTGAAGCTAAATTGTAGGTCTTTTTCGAACCGTCTAAATTGTTCTCACTCCTAAGGACATGTATCTCTTATTATAGAGAATATTGCAACCTCTGAAGCTCAGATACTTCAAAATGAATGATGTATTGTATCTCCTGTGTATCCTGCATCGATACCTACCTGATACGTATCAGGAAAGTATCCAAAGATTAAATTTTATTTTTTTAAAAACAATTATCTGATACTTTTCAGATACATCTGGGATATGAGCGATAGGCGGTGGAAAACCGATATGTGCAGACTACCTGATGTTTCTATTATATTTGGTATATATGTAATTGACTAAGTAATTATGTTTTCTATTTAGGATATATCATATATGTAATTGACTAATTGTCGTTTTTTTATTATCAATATTACTTACATTTATATTTCTATTGTTGTATCCGTTTGTTTTGTGTCTCTTTGTTTGTTTGAGAACGATGCTATTGTTGATTGTTGTGTGAAGGCAATTTCATTATTGTGTCTTATCGTTTTTCAATGTCTGTTTGGTCTAGGTTTTGCATCAATTTTTTGATTTTTGAGTTTTAGTCTATATTCTGTATTTTGAGTTTTAATATGTAGTTTAAATTTAATATTTTATTGAAGTATCTCAGCCGTATCGTATCTTGAATTTTAAAATTTTCTTGTATCGGCATATCAGTGTCGTATTGTATCTGTATCATATCATGTATCTGAGCTTCATAGAGTGCAACCCATCACACACATTCATAATTAATTTCTAGTTAATAAAAATTGTATATCATCCCTCAAAACATTTGTAGTTCACGTTTAATCAAAAAATAAAAAACAAAGAGATTTAAAAGATGGATTTGGTCTAAAGGTTTAGGACATGTTAGTTGGAGATTAATCTATAAACTTAATAAGTTAAAACTTGTCAAAGGCTTACCTGGTTTGAAATATCAATTAGATGCTATATGTGAAGCATGCCTAAAAGGAAAGATTGTAAGAACTTCTTTTTGAAACAGAGAGCATTATCTCTATCTCCAGATCCTTGAAACTTCTTCACGTTCATCCGTTTGGATCAATGAGTATTGCATCTATCAATTGGAAGAAATATGGATTAGTTATAGTTGATGACTATAGCAGAAGGACTTGGGTCAAGTTCCTCATAACTAAAGATGAGGCATATGATGTGTTTAGCAACGTTTGCACTCAAATACAAAATGAAAAAAAAGTGAAAAATTTGAAAGTCAGAAGTGATCATGGTGGTGAATTTGAAAATGAGTCATTTGAAAAAATATTGTGAAAAACATAGAATTCTCCATGAATTCTCTTCTCCTAGAACTCCATGACAAAATAGAGTTGTAGAGAGAAAGAATAGATCTCTACAAGAAATGGCACGCACCATGATTCTCTTCTCCTAGAACTCCATGACAAAATGGAGTTGTAGACAGAAAGAATAGATCTCTACAAGAAATGGCACGCACCATGATTCATGAAACTGATATGGTAAAGTACTTTTGAGCAGAAGTTGTAAACACAGCATGTTATGTTCAAAATAGAATACCTATCAAAAACAAAACACTGTATGAACTCTTCAAAGGAAGAAGACCAAGTATATCTTACTTTCATCAGTTTGGATGTACATGTTACATTTTGACAACAAAGTCCATCTAAAGAAATTTGATGTCAAAGCTTAGAAGAGCATCAATTTAGGATACTCTAAACGTTCAAAGACATACAGAGTGTTTAATTCTGAACGTATTTTCATGTGTTTTTAAGAAAAAAAACACATGTGAGAAAAGCAATTTTCAAACAATGGTATGATAGTGGGCCGCTGCTTGAACATGTACATGGTTCCAATTATGGGTTAGTTAATTAGAACTAAAAGAAAAAGAAAGTTTATTTTCCCACCCACAAATCTTCTCGCCCACCCTCTTTAAATTATAAAATCTGGAAAAATGGAGGGTTTAGAGGGTTTTTAACATGTTTTAGAGGGTTTATTAACGTATTTTTTGGATTATATAATATGAAGTCCATATAAAGCACAAGAATTCAATAGGTGGAAAATGAAACATTCAAAAGGTCAAAAAGCTTCATTGGCTAGATGGTTTCATTTAATCGTCGTAGTTGTGAGTTTTTAGTTACTGGTTATTGTTGTGAGCGTTTGTTTTTTCTTCAACCTATTTTCAAAACTCATTTTGTTTAGATTTATCCACTCTGACAGTGCAAAAAAACATCTTTTTTAAAAATTTATTCATCCGAACGCGAGATAAATTTGTAATTTTTCTTGTCTAGATTGATAAATTCGAGGAGGGTTGTTCTAAGAAAAAGTGGGGGCTCCTTATTTTTTGTCTTTAATTTCCTAAATTTAGTTCCTAGTTGGGCCTGGTCACAAAAACTCAAGTGTTATGCAACCAGAGATTCAGATCACAAGAATAATTAGAAACTCTTGCTTATAACAACCACCACATCATAATCTTGATGTGATCAATTAATTACGACAAAGAATCTTTTTATGTAACACATAAGATATGATTAGCCACTTTAAAGTTCCTTCCCAAAAAATTCACATTCAACAAAAATATGTTGTGCACTCCCGTCCTTCCCACAACCACCAACGCAGTCAATCGATCATGCATTAATAATGTAATGGTGAGTCAGATTTTCGCTTTTTGAAAACCTATTTTTTAGCAAACGTTATAATATTCATGTTTTGTAAACCGATCTTGCATTAATAATGTAATTAAATTAAATATGAATTTTTATATTTTTTGACGCGTAAATATTCATGTTTTATAAAACAAAATAAAAAAGCTAATTTCTTTTTAGAGAGAATTTTATAATATTTTAGATGTTTCTACTAAAAACTCATTAAAAAAATATTAAGGTTACACTTGATTTGATTTAAAAGTTGAGACCAAAACTGGTGATCGAAATTTAATGAAAACCTAAAAGTCGAATAAGTTTTTTTTAGAGAAAATAAAATGGTAAGTTATTTATAGTGACCAAACTTTTTTTTGTCCAAAAACTCATGTGATTTACTATTATTTAGAGGTATGTAATTTACTTTTATTTTGAGGTTCATGCGTGATATACTTTTTTTTTTTTTAGGCAAAATAAAGGGTGCAGAGGGATCTCCAGCTGCAACACCTTGAAATATATAGATAGAAAAAAATACAAAAGAGGGGGGACATAAACCAAAACCCTCGAGGATAAAAGAAAAGAAAAAATAAATAAAGCAGAACAGATGAAACAACTAGAATGTAGAGGAGCAACATTAAACCCAATTACTAGCAAGGCGAACGGTTGAAGGCCCCAACCTTAAACCATTTGCTAGTCTCAGAGTGTCACTTTATTTTACTTATCTTTTTCTTTAGAATCACCAACTGAAATTGTTGATTTGAGTCTGAATTAACAAAATCTTCCTTCTGACCCATGTTAGCCCATGAATCGCTCAGAAAATCCATAGTTTGTTGGGCCACAGTAGGAACAAGCCCTAAAACTTGCATGTCATGAATAACATTTTCACTAAAGTGTGACAAATCGGGGTATGTCGCCACTATGGCCCTACCAAGATCTTCCTGAGCATTCTTCATCGGTACCACATCCTCGTTTAACTCTTCACGACAAAGAGTGTCGACTAAGTTTGCATCAGATGCTTCATCACGAATGTTATCAATATTTCTTTGATCTGACTCCACAATGGGAATGAGATCAGCATCATGATTTTTAGTGGCGAGACTCTCGATGTTTGTATCTAAAATTTCTGCATTTGCTACTAAATAAGGCAAAGGGGAAGCAACAATTTTAGGGTTTTTCTCACCGTGATTAGTGGATTTTTTTTGTTATCACAGTCTCTTGCGCTTTAGGTTTATCCTGCTTATTACTTGCAACCATTTTTCCATGCTTCAACTTGTTACATTGAGATATATGATGACCTAAAGTCTGACAGGTATTACAATATTCAGGATGTTTTTCATAGACAACACCAACATGAAATGCAAACCCTTCCCTTTCGACTAAAATATTGTTATGAAGAGGTTTTGATAAATCAACATCAACAAGCAGCCTAGCATAGTGACCAAATACTCTATGTCTAGTAGGTTCATTTAAAGTAATAGGCATACCAACAACACAAGCAATTTCAATTAAAGTTTTTTCCCTCCAATATTCCCAATGGAGATCAGAGAAACGAATTCAAACCTGGGCATTAGATTGTTTCTGAGCGTCGGGGCAAAAGTCAAGAACCCATTGCAACAAGCGAAGGATTCCAAATTTGAGATTTCAGGAACCCATCGACCAAATGGAGCGCATTTCCTCAATAGTTGAGAATTCAAATTCGAAGAAACCTTTGCCCATTGGAGCAATCTTCCAGTTATTGATTTTCCAAAGGGGAATCAAGGTTTCATGAAGTTGCTTTGATATTGGAGCTTTCTCTCCTTTCTTCAAAATCAACCTCCCATAGAGGATACTTTTACATTCTTCAACTCCTTTGGTGTATTCATTCTCGGAGATTTTGATTGAAATGGAGTCACCTTTCATACATGGCTGAGGTAAATCGGTGATTGTGAAATTTGTGTTGTTGGTCACTGCTTGAGTGAAAGATAATTTAGATTGTGTGGTGAAGTTTCTAGCTGCAATTGTATCAACATCATCAACAATATTGATTGTTTTGGGAACCAAGCTAGCACCCGACTTATCGACAACTATTTCACCGGAAGCCAAATCAGAAACAACCTTTGTAACTTCATGCTGAGGCGCACACAAAGGCATCCTAGCAAGTTCATTCACGCTCAAAAGAGAACCTGAGAAGCATAATTGTTCTTCCATGTCTAAAAACAGCTTGATTTAAAATCGACTACACAAATTGACAGAAAAATTCAATCGAAGAAAATGGAACCACTAAACGAATTTTTTTTCTTTTAGAGAGAGCATATCTTTTTTTTACGTTAGAAAATGGAACCACTAACTAAAACAACAATTATTTATTGAGACTTAATAAAGTTAGACTTGTATAATTTTAAGAAGAAAAAAAATTGAAACTAAGATTGGGGGTTGGGTAAGGGAGGCCCGCACGTATGAGTTCTGCAAAAGTAAGCAGCGTCAACACACGGCCAGCCTATTACCCCTCCAAAAATCATTGCATCATGTTGTTAGATGCTGCGACCGGCTCCCACCAGTTCGCTTTGTTTTCCTTACTCATTAGTTTAAGGCAAGTTTCTATGCCGCTTCTACCTTCTTATTTATAACACCTCATGTTGGTTCATGAAACAAATATAACCGATGTGGGACTATAAAACTTCAAAAACTCTATACTTATTCACATTGCAATATTTCAACTGAAATTGAAGCATTGATTCAATAGTGGGTAGTATTTTGGTATCAAGGTATTGGAACATTTCTTTCGAGTTGTCTATCTATACTTTTATTGACAGAAAACGATTGAAAATGTGGCAGATAAGTATACAAAAAAGTAACAGTATGTGCTGCAAAAACCATATGAAAGACAATATGACAAATGCTGGTATTGATTTCATGGCCATGTTTTGTTAAGAAAATTTGTTAGGATCAATTCATTGCCTAGCTTTTTGATCTTCAACAAGAAAAAACTAAATAAAATCTGGAGCTGGGACAAAACTAAACAAGAAAAAGAGTAAGAAACTTAAGTCAGCATGATATATAAAGATAAAACTGGGACAAAACTCCCAAATCTTAAAGAAATACTACCATATTTGACATAGCATCTGCAACTTGATTAGTCTCCGCATAATATTATAAACTCGTCAAACTTCTTCGGAGAAAGTTTTCTATCTCGGTTGATAATTACTAAAAACAAATTATCTTCTATTTTTAAACAATATTTTATCTTAAATCTTTAATAACTCGTTCAATTAATTTATTTCTTTAATACAAATGAAAATCAAACGTTCTTCTTGCATACGCACTCCTCCATACACGCTCCTCCAAACTCACGTACACACCTTCCATACGTGCTCCTCTGAACATGTACACGCGCCTTCTACAGGCACTCCTCCAAACTGACATAAGAGGTAAAAGTTTATTAGTTGCTCATTCGATTGTCGAGTGATTCCTTTCATCCTCTATGGATCCCATAGTTTTCTACTAAATATGTTGCTTTTAAGGAATTATTACTCTTTTGTTACTTGTAACTTCAAAATATGAGTGGTGAATTTGGATAAAAAGTGATACATATAAAAATTGTTTATTGGGGATAAAAATTGATTAGTTGTAATAAAAATCAAAATAAAAAATATAAGTCTTTAGAAACATTAACTTGAAAAATCTTAGACTATGATTTAATTGACGAAATGTTATTTTCAGAATGATTAAGCCTAAGCCTAATCATTAAACTAAAGAATCCTAATTCTATGTTGCAAACCATAGTCAAACACAACGGACAGAAGAGTTGCATATTAGAACATAAAATACACAATAAAAATTCATTCACCAAAATTCATTTAGTATATTTGACAACATGCTATTTAAATATTACACAGATTATTATTGTTTATATTAGCTTGATTACATTCCATTTCACCTATTCATTGCAAAACTATTTAAAAGAATTGGCTAATTACATATTTTTACAATACAATGCAGACTCATTGTTCTTTTGACAACAATGGCTCCGATTGGGAATCTCTGATTGGGGCGAGCGGAGGCCTTCCATTACCAGACTCTAAGTCGGTAGATGTACGACTCTCCTCTCTCTGCTTAAATAATTGCGAGAAGAAGCTTGGTTTGTCTTCTGATGAAGAAGAGTGTGATGAATGTGACCTTTCAGATCCTGGTTTCAAACTTTGAACATGCTGCAAGCAAACTTGAACAGCATCGTGTACTCTCACGAAGTACCATTCTTTTCCTATCAACTCCACCAGACCGGCTTTAGACAAAGTAAGCAGAATATCTGGATTTGGATTGGATATTGCAATCTGCAAAATGAAAGAAAAAACAAAGTGGGTTGTGGGAAGAACATTTGCAGACTTTTTGTGATAAATTCATGAATCAATCAGTCGTTGAAAGTGCAAAATCTCTACCTGAATGTCCCGTAACTTGTACTCCTGATACAAGTCTTTCAAAGCCTGAACAGCACTAGAGTCTATGTAGGTCACAGCTGCAATAATCATAACCATAGCATAGAACAAAAAATGTTCAATTGTCACCATCATCCTTAATAACTGAGTTTATGAGCAAATATAGTAGAAAACAACAGTTAAGAATTAAGAACTTCAGTACAATGTTCAAGTGATTCAGCACCCCGAGGAAGCTAACATGTAGCAGTTCAAAATACAGCATAACTTCAAATGCATAGGATCCAGAATACACAAAATTAAGAGTAATTGCATTATTAATCTAGAGAATTATTTTGCGCATAACTATGTAGAAACATTCTCTGTGACATCAAATATGATATAAACATATGTAACTATATTCCAGGTGTTCTTTAGCTACGAAAATATTTCAACAACCATAAAATTCAAAAGGGGGATATATGAAAGAAGAAAAAACAATTTCAAGGTTATGTACAATCCCAGCATGCTCAGAAATATGTTGGCTCATAACAGTATTCAGACACATGAAAATACAGCTTATGCTGTTTTGTACACAGGGTAAGCATCACTTACGCGCCATCTCAAGAATCACAAAATTAATTCTTTCAACCTCGGGACCGCGTCTTGTAGAACTATCAACAACAACTTCATATTCCCGCAACCTGATATACAACTCTAAGTCAGTTAAACATTAATCTTGACTGGAAATATGCCAATCATTACAACTCATTTATTGTTACCTGTCCTTTATGTAACTGATATTTGCAAAGTAAATAGGAGCATCGATACGAACAATTACAATTCCATTGTATGTATATGCTTCAGGATACTGTTTAACATTTCTATAAACAGTTGTCCCTGGCAAACGACCCAAAACAGCTGCAGCACAACACAAACAATATAATTAGCAAACCAACATATGTATCGATCTATCTACATGCACGTGCACACACACGGGCAGTAGCACATTATATCCTCAAGTCCCATGAGAAATCCAGTCCATACAAACCCCAATTTATTTTGTACGTCGTCATATCTGAACGTAAACAAATAAACTTACCAATGTGAGGATTTGCTGACTCGTGAATGACAAAAGCAAGAGACGCTCCAACCTACAATTTCAAAACCCTCAATAAACTCACGTGTCTATTAATTTTTAACATAACAAAGTTCACTTTGTACTCACCCCAACAATTACGCCAATCTCAATACCAAGGAACAATGTTGTAGTGCTAGTAAGGATCCAAAGAAGAAAATCTTTTTTATCTACACGCCACAAAAAAATGGCCTCATCATAATCTACCTGAAAAAGAAATCATGCTGTACAATTAAGTTAAATGCTTAGGTGTGGAAAAACTGATAACCAGCAAAAATCTATCGGTTGGGTTTAAACAAAAGTTTTTACAATACAATGACACATGATTTTGGTTGAATTAGTAAATTATAAAATAAATTGGGGATGACAACAAGATACTCTATCTAATTCAAACAAACTTCATATTTATTAATAAAAAAAAAAACTACTTTGAAAATAGAATAATACTCCAAACTAAATAAATGTATTGGTGCAGTGGATTAGATCTCACAAAGAAACCAAACTAGATTAATGTATGTTATCATTATCAAATAAAATCTCACAACAGTCTGAATAAGGACAGAGTCAAACCATTACGAAAGATTCATATTTGATCTATCATTATTTAGATTTATGATAGGACATGATGGCATCGTTTTGATTGTTGATTAACTTACCCACAACCCCAATGGTGCAAAAGAGTGATGGCACTATATGTATATTTTCCACTTGCCATGATATAAGATAAAATTGAAAATGTTACTGATTAGTCTTTTTTCTGTATTAAGAAAAGCAGTACTGTTAACTACTCATCAATGTTTGGGGTAGGAACATAGAGTTTGGAGTGATAAGGAGGTCATTGTTTCCATTCCCCCTACTAACATAACATTTGTCGTTTAAAAAGAAAAACTACTCATCAATTTTTGACATGAAATTAATCACTCAGCACTAAATGTAATACTTACCAGACCAATTACGGCAGAGATCACGATGGCAGCAAGAGCGGACTGGATTATTGCAATGCAACCATAAAATTCAAAATTAGTGTTATGTTTGGGTAATAAATTAGGAACAAATTATACAAAATTTAGAATTCAATCAGAAGGAATTGAAAAACAGTTTAATAATTTGTTAGTCTTAATGTCTTATCCAATTGTATGTTTTTTAGTAAATTAATTGAATTGCCCTTTCTTTAACAATTCGGTCCTAAAATTAATAATTGTTTTAAATAGTGAAGGATCAAATTAATCGTCAAAATGGATCAACTTGTTATCCCAGCTATCTTTCAAGAATCAATTTGAGCATTTACTTAAATATCACTCTACTTTTATGGATTGGCAGATGTCAGCAGTAAAATGTAACAGGTTCTTTTTTGGTGTTAACCCTCCTGTTCCTAGGGGAAAGGAGCCTTGTTAATCCGGAGTTCGGCCAGGAGATATGTAAAGCCAGGTCAAAATTTCCTGAACAATTTGTCCTTTGGTGGAGCTCACTAACCACTTGAGCCCAATTGCTTGGTTTAAAAAATGTAATAGGTTCTAACAGAACTTCAATTTTTTTTCAAACAAAAAAACTAGTCTAACACAGATAACACAATGAAAAAACATTATCGAACATGACCTATAATGACTTGAAAACAAACCTGCGGTATGTTCTCAAATAGTGGTGTTAGAAACAAAAGTGCACAAGTTATTATGATCCCCGAAACTATCGCAGATACTCCAGATTTTGCACCACTTTCATGATTAACAGCTGATCTTGAAAAGGATCCTGTGTAACTCGTTCGAAGGGAAAAAAAAATTAATTCAAGATATATTTTCATCCTAAGAAAAACATAATATTGAAATCTGATGATGCTTTGGTACCAAAAGCCAAATATTGACTCCTGATTTTAAATTTCAAAGTCAAATAGAAGACTGACCTGTAGTAGGGTATGCTGAAAAGAATGAACCAAGAACATTGGAAACACCAAGACCGAACAACTGTTAAAAAATATCCAGAAGAATCGTTAAGAGTATTTTTTTTTTCCAACAAAACAGAAACCTGTCTTTTTCCTGTAGCTACAATCAATAGTTAAAGCCACTATTTAGAAAAGCAAACTAGCTACCAATTAATTTCTTGTGTAAAACAAGACGGCTTGGCACATAAGTTGCAATTCCGTGGCGGAAATTCGACAACACTACTAAGGAGGCACGCCTAACATGTTCACTATTAGGTTGGAGCAGTATTAATCAGATTTTTGGGGTGCATAACTGGATTGAATATACTTATCTAAAACAGCAACCATCATGGAGTTGAACACGTAAATAAATTTTAGAAAGAAATATACCTCTTGATTTGAATCCAACTCATACCCATTCTTTGCTGCTAATGCCTTTGCAATTCCTACTGACTCCTGCATTTTGAAAATGTAGTGAAATTGAGAACAAAGTTACCAGTCCCAGTCTATTATTTCAATTAAACTTAGAGGTACTTCAATTAAACTTAGAGGAAAACTAATTAGGAGAAAACAGAAATCTTACCAGTATAGCCACGCCTGTTATAAGAAAAGCAGTTGGAATCAAGGACTCTGCATACTCAAAAGCTCTCGGAACAGAAAATTTCGGTAGGCCCTGAGGTATCTCTCCCACCTAATTAAAAAACAATAATCTTCATCAAGTTAACTTAAGGGCTATCAGCTTCATTAAAATGTTAGCGAATGTGTGAATTACTGATTCAGTTGTCATTCACAAAAGAACATACATGCCACCAAAATAAGTAGTAACTACAGATCAAGGTGATTTTCACAACTCGTAGTACTTACAATATCAAAAACTGAATGATCACACCAGACAACAAAGCAAAGATTTCTCAATTAGGACAGTCAATTTAGGCAGGTAATCAGAAAAAATGAACAGCCACAACAATTTTCTTGGAGCACACAATAACAGTAGACTCAAATGACTTTAAACAGTAGTTTTTATAATGATATCGATGGGTTAAATGAATGTCCAGAATATCTTCAATGGAGATGGCTTCTTCAAGAAAACACGAAGATAAACTCTAAAAATCAATTAAAAAGAAAATGTACAAACAAAATTCGATACAAACTTAGTATATGCACTAGCACTATGGTTCCAAATCATTCTCAGTGTCACTATCAACCAAATACATGTCAATATTGTAATATAAATAAAATGGAAATTTTTTTGGTCAGGTAGCCTAGTGGCTAGAAATTCACCTTTTTAAAGGTGAATAAGTGGGGTGTCCGGGGTTCGAACCCCGGCACCTGCATATATTATGCATTGTCCCTACCAACTGAGCTAAGCTCACAGGGATTAAATAAAATGCAAATTAACATGAATAATAATACAATATGTATTTGGATTACAGTCATAATCATGTATTTGGATTACAGTCATAACCAAGAGTAGTTAATTAAGCCAATAAGATCAACCACTCTTGTTATTACTGTTTTTCCAATAAGAAAACTATCAGCAATTTTAAAATATTATTTTGAGCAATTTTATGCATGACAATTGTAGAGAGGATAAGAGCAAAAGGTTTTAATTTTAGCATTTAATTTTTAAATCTAGTTTTGTAGCTTTGCCAAGATTCATATTAATATGATTACTGTGTTCTAAAATCTGTATTATAAAGCCAAAAACACATCTCATCCATTTGATTCTTACAATTGAAATTGATGGTGGATGAAATAACTTCACAAAAAACGTTCCCAAAACTACTGCTGTAAGAGGGCCTGCAGCTCTCAAGAATCGCAAGTATTTCCTCGATTTTCCCTGGATATAACATCATACAATGAACAGGATGTAGATAGATAATACAAGTATTTCACCAAACATCAGAGATAGATTCATACCAGGTGTTTCATGACAAGAAGTATTGCTAGCATAACTGATCCCATTACAAAAGGAGGCCATTGAAACTACAAAAAGGAAAGCACATAAAAGTGAACATATATCAATACCTATATATAAAGGGAATACTTAGTTTTGGTGTAGCATTTTTGCTTCCAATTATACCCTTCATTTAAATGGTTATATTTACCGTTGTATCCTTTTTATAATATTATTTAAATTTTTAATTAAAAAAATAAGTTAAATCTCATTGCAATTTGAACAATCTCACTGCAATATGTAAATTGGACGAAGAATCCATCAAACAAAAAATCAAAATTTGGCAGATACCGTGCAATCACTTCATGCGTTTTAAGCATGGACAGTATGGAACAGGACATCCTGTTCTGGTCTTTTCTCTTTAGTTTACACTTTCTAGTAGAAATTAAATGCAACACTTTTTTTTTTACCTTAGGCCCTATTATATTCGAATAAGATTCATTTTTTGTTCTGTATCTAAAACCACGTGATATCGTATGGAAAAATTGTCCATCCATTAAATTAATAAAATAAATATTAAAAACATAATATATCCATTTCCACCTACACTGCACCCTACAAAACCTAAATGTCTAACATCAAACTGTATCCTAATTTTTTTAGTCTCCTAAATCATTTAGTTATCAGTGCCATCTATAAGTATTCTAGCATTTCTCTTCTAGACAATGACACCTAGTAAAAATGTAAAATAAACTTCATTGGATAATTTATTTTTCAAATTTATTGCATACCTTATCAGCTCCAGCTATTATACTTTTAATCAATGGTATAATCTTGCTACTTTTATCTATATCATACCCCAAAAAGTACTTTGCTTGTGATAAACCAATCACAATAGCTGAAGCAGTTGTAAAGCCAGAGATTACCGAATGGCTAATGAAACGTATCAGCCACCCAAGCCTGAAAAAAACCAAAGACATGATAGGTTATTCATACAATCCCTTTCGTAAGAAAAGTCAGGCTTGATGCTTAGTAAGTTATCAAATCATATAACTGCTAGTAGATTTCAACCACTTCTCTTGGTATTTAAATGGAGTAGTCTTCTAGTGATTTAAGACATAACAATAACCATGACAATACTACAGTAATGTTCATTGGCATTTAATCAATTGTACATGTTTAGATGCATGAACAGTGACCATTAAGTACAATTAAATACTTAGTTGGAGATTCATATGCCCAAAGAGATAAAGCACAAGGAAGAGAAAGTGTGTTCTGGATTCATTGATATGCTAAAATGCTACATGTATAATGATGAAAACGAGGAATGGCAAAAATACCTCAATAGTCCCATTATGCACTGAAGGATCCCAACCATAAGAGCCAGTAAAATTGCCAACTCTGTGTATAATTCACTGGACGTATCAGCTACGCTACCAAGAACATTAGAGACCAATAGAGAAACCAAAGCTACCGGACCGACTGCTAGCTGGCGAGAAGACCCAAATATGGCATACACAAATATGGGCACAAAACCAGAGTCTTCCTTGCAAAGAGAAAAACATTAATAACCAGATATTACATAGAATTTCAGGATATATATAAAGATTATTGAGTAATGACATAGAATTAAACAACATGAAATGTGTGGAAAAAACAGTATGAAACTGACAGACAACAGATGAGAGCATAAATGCTAGAATTTCATCAACATGGTAAAAACAATGTTGTTGTTTAGATCAATGAGAGATAAGATCCATAAACATAAAACTATTTGGTAAGATGCAAACCTAAAAATTTCAAAAACCAACACAAATTTTCTATTGGTCTAATGCACAAACTCCTTAGTCCACAGTACCATTTCTGTTTTATTTCCTTAAACCTTTCTTCCAGTTCTTAACAAAAATGTTGATCTGGCCTCTAGAACACTTTTGCTATTTACACAACTGTTTAAAATAAATTCAAATCACTAATCCTTGAAGAAATTTTACGCAGCATATTTCACTTCACTCTTCAAATTTTTCTGGACTACAGTTCAGAAATTCACTTTTACCGTAAAAATTAGTAGTAAAAGTTAAGTCAGAGTATATCGGGAAAATTTAAACAAATACTCCCTCCAGAATAAAAATTTAAGCAAGAAGGGTATTTTAAAAGTTGATGTATGTGGTTTAAATTTAAGACCACATACATCAACGCTTCAAATACTTGTTTTGCAAATTTAGACCATATTCATCAACTTTACAAATATTTTTTCTGTAAATTTAGACCTTATACATCAACTTTTCAAATGTTTTTTAAGAAAATTTAAACCACATACATCAACTTTTCCAATACCGTTTTTGTAAATTTTGACAATAGACATCAAGTTTGTACATTAGACCAACAGACAGTGTATATTTTCATTCCGAAGAGTAGACTATCGAATTAATTCATGTACACTGTCTGCTTATAAAAAAAATTAAAATTAAAATTAAAATTAAAATTCATATACAGTGTCAGTGTAATTTTTTTTTATTTTATCAATCAATCGTAATCATCATATCAGCGTTGGACTTCAATCATATCTAGTTTTACCATACATTTAATTAGTTGTGATTTATTGACGGTGTAAAACATATATGATTCAACTCTGTATTTGGTCAGTGTATAAATTTGTTACACTGTCAACCAATGGTAAAAGCGTTTGACTTTAACCAAATCTACTTCTAAAACAAATTTGAACATATGCACATTCCAGAAAAATTCATCAACAGCTTAGTAATTAAGCAATCTTACAAAGTCCATATATCGGTTGAAGTCCAGCCAATTTCGCATATGACATCGACTGCATAAACAAAAAATAACTAGCTTAGCTCAATGAAGCGCAAACACCAACACTTGACACAAGAGTAATTTACAAAAATAATATATTCCCTCCAGTTTCATATAACAGACAAATATTCTTTTGGTTAGATTCATTGAATAATTAACGTATCTGGTTTATAATACAGACCAGATACATAAATTATCTAATGAATCGGAAAGAAAAAAAATAAAAAATATTTGCTTATACACCAGATACGTCTTTGATTAGAAGTGTCGTGCATACTAAATAAACTATTGAAAGAAAGAAAGGAAAAAATACGAAAATGGAAACATTTTCTGTTATTTTCTCAGCAACGAAACGGAGAAGAAGCGTTACCTGAGGAACGAGCATAACACCGACGGTGATTCCAGCCATAAGATCAAGCTGAAGAAACTCACGCCATTTATATATCCGAATCCAACGAGAACAAGGAATCAAGAACTCAATCCATTCAAGCCACGTCATTCCTCGAAGCTTCGACGCGAACCGCGAAATCGCGACATTCGGCGGCGACGAATTCGAAGAAGATGAAGACGTAAGGTTTGGATGTTGCATAGGGATAACTCTGATAGGACGAGTCGGCATGGATGCGGCGGAGGGAAGGTCGGAGTAACTGTGGGATGCGAAGGTTGTTGGTGTTATCTCCATGCGCGTCACCGGTGGCGCATTGGTTTTGATCGGAGGCGCGTGAGAATTGAGTAGCGCGTGGTGGTGGATGAAATGTGAATGTGATGGTGAAGATTTGAGGAGGAAACGGGATTGAATGATATAACAGAATATGGACCCACTAAAATATATTTAATTATATTCTATAGTATAGCATAATAAAGTATTAATAATTGAATTTGAATGGTACAGTTGTAGAAAGGAAGAAGAAACGTGGGGAAATCATTTTTCTTAACTGAATTTTTTAAGCACAATTGCACATATTAATTACTTCATGTGATTTTTCTTTAAAAGAAAACAAAATTTAATTACTCCAATCTTATCATAAGTAAAAGTTAGGTCAACAAAAGCTAATGTATTTGGTTTAAATTTTGTATCAGATACATCAATTCTTTAATCTTGTTTTTTACTATATATACTATTAGAGGGAAGTGTTAGGATGACAACGAATGATAAAACTCTTCTTTGATGTTTTTATCTTCGCGGTTATTTTAATTGTCAAAAAATAAATTGTATTTGTATAATTTTTTATTGAAATTACTAATATGACATAAATATGCACTAAATTTCATTTAAGATTTAACTCGGTAAACAATGTCGATATTAATAGGCTGAATATTTTCGAATGAACCCAAATTCAAAATCTAACAAGTTGGTATTCATTAGAAAAAAATCATTCAACTTCCATTAACCCATTGGGTTTGACACATATAATTAGATTTTCTCATCACACCATATGACTTACCTTTAAATAATTTTCTCAATTTCACATTTACACTTAATAGAAGGTAAGCAGGCAACAAGCTGCGACAACCAATCCTCGTGAATACAACATTCATGAATCTGGGAGGTATAGCATTGTTATGTATGACCTTTTGAACTCTATGTAAAATGTCAACAACATCTAGTGCTAAGAAACCGAAAGTATCAAAAGGAAATGGTATAAAAACATGTTGAAAGGTTTTCAATTGAGGTCAATGGTTCTATAGGACGTGTCTACCTTAATGAAATTTTTCTCGACTCAAAAAAATAATTTCCAACTTTTTATTATATTTCAATGTTTGATTCAACTTTGGTTATAGTATTCAAAGCAATCGAAAACCGTTGTAAACTAACCATTGCTTCAACTTTAAGTAATCAAAAACTTACTTTCTTCACCTCAAAAAAAAAAAACTCTATATTTTTAAAGAAAAAAATTATGTAAATCAGCTGTCAATAAAATGGTACGACTATGTGATAGTATTTTTTATTTTATTCAAAGTCTATGTATTCCATAAACCATTAAAGTTGAAAAATCACCACGCACTTATAGATATTAGAATTAGATATATTAAAATCCAAATCAAACAAAACAAAACAAAAAGAGAAATCCAGATTGAAGCTTATGGTGGAGATTTAAAGAGGACCAGGATGAAGATATAAAAAAGGAAAATGCTTATTCATACCAAGTTTAAAATTATTGAAGGGACCAGTACAATTATAAAAGGAAAGAAGATTATTTCTTTAAAAATAAAAAGGAAAGAAGAAACATGAGAAAACCCAATTCTTTATTCATGTGTTTTTTTATTCATGTCTTGAAAAATTTTAATAGTTGACTACGAATAACTAATTTTATTATATATAAAATGTGTTTGTAAAACTTAGCTCAATTAACAAATATTGATATTTTGGTTTAAAAGAAAAATTAACAAATATTTTGATATTTTCGTTCAAAAGAAAAACTAACAAATAGTCTAGAAGTCCTAGCTCAACTGGTAAATATCGAAATTGCAAGGTCGGACGTCATGACTCGGGTTCGAATCTAGGACCTCACAGTTGTATGTGAGTTTAATTTCAGTGGTTTACCACTTCATCTAAGACAACAAAAAAAAAACTAACAAATATTGAATTGATAAACATAACATTTCTTTTTTTTTTTGTCTAGTAGCCTAGAGGCTAGAAATTCACCTCATAAAGATGAATAATTGAAAGGTTTGGGGTCGAACTTCGACCCCTGCATATAATATGCAACGTCCCTGCCAACTGAGTTAAGCTCACGGGGACATAGACAGAACATTCCTATCTAATTGAATTTAAATTAAAAAGTTCATAGCTGCGTGTGAATTTGACGATCGATATTTGGTTTACATATAAACAATAATAAATTATTATATCTGATATTAAAATATTTCGTTAATATTATCATATCAATCCTTATAAATACTTATTTATTGTCATATTAGTTCTTCAATATACTTATTTATTGTTATATAAATCTTTATAAATACGTATTTATTGTCATTTCAGTCTCGATATGAAAAGAATTATTGTGAGTATTGAAATATATTTTAGCGTTAAGAATTATTTTGACTAACAAAATGCATAATCAAATACTATTTTAAAATTTTGATACATGACTATTGTGAATAATCGTTACACATTCAGAGATCAAAATTGTTACTCCCTCCAGTCCTATTTACAAAAATAATTGATTTTTTAAATACATTGAATAATTTACGTATCTAGTCAAGAATCTAAACCAAATACATAAATTATTCAATGTATCTAAAAAAACCAATTGTTTTTGTAAATAAGATCGGAGGGAGTATTATCTCAATAACTAAAATATGGTATGATATAGTATTAAGGTTAAATATGTTTTTGGTCCCTATAAATATACCAATTTTTCGTTTTAGTCCCTCTAAAGTTTTCCTTCAACTTTTAGTCCCTCTAAAATTTTCCATCTTCACTTTTAGTCCCTCTTTTAAAGTAAACTCATAAGTAGAATTCATATTTTTGAATAAAATTTTACAGAAAAAATTCATAATATTATAAGAATTTGTCCAAAAAAATTAGAATATTTTAACAAAACATGAATTTAATATGAATTTTATATTTTTGACGGTTAAAAATTCATATTTAATTTATGTTTTGTTAAAAAATTCTAATTTTATTGGGAAATTTTTGTTACAATATTCTACACATTTCTGCACAATTTCATTAAAAAAATACAAAAATTCACTTAAAAATAGGGAACAAAAGTAGTGATTGAAAATTTTATAAAAACTAAAATTTGAAGGGAAATTTTAGAAGAAATAAAACAAAAACTTAGTATATTTAAAGGAATCGAAAATATATTTAACCCTGGTATTAATACGGTAACAAATTAATAATTGTGAAAACTCGGCGTTGATTTGTGGACTGCATGAACCTGGATATCTTATTGGAAAGATACATACTATGAGACGAGATAGGTGATGTGAGAGAATCCAATCACACCTGTGCATCAGCTCATAACAAAACAGAATCTTTTTTAAAGGGAACAAAGACAATCTTATCAATAATTTATTAGGTTATAATTATATTATGTTACCTGTGTTCTTTATTATAAAAGATAATTTGGTTTCATATTTGTTCAATAATTGATATATTTAATTTATAGTATACTTAAAAAACTAATTATCTCTTTCAAAAAAAAAAGAACTAATTATCTTCTCCGGTAAACAAATAGAGATAGTATTATTTTGAAACAGAATTGAGAGAATGTTTTTTTTTAGGAATATTATAGAATTGTTAAATTGTGGTGGTTCACAATTCATGTTAAAGAATTTAAGTTTGAATTTTATATTTTTTAACAGGCCAAAATGAAATAAAATAATAACCACTAGTGGTTGGCTTGGGATCTTGGAGTTTGCTCCTCTAGAGGTCTCATGTTCGATTCCCTCTAGTGCCAATTTCGGTGGACTAAGTCCATACAGAGCTTGCTCTGGCTTTAAACGGGGCCTCCGCAAGTGGGTGGTGGGATTGGTTCCCTAGGATTAGTCGATTCTTGGATCGGATACCGAGTTTTCAAAAAAAAAATAATAATAATAACTATTAGAGTGATTCATCTCGCACAAGGTGTGCAAAGAG
>Ga0315914_1003175_pt1 | contig 25042 bp, 14 predicted proteins | sample MpolenodulesMG_FD_203920 | JGI IMG/M metagenome (GOLD analysis project Ga0315914, IMG submission 203920) | Medicago polymorpha root nodule microbial communities from Los Angeles, California, United States - elongated nodules | ecosystem: Host-associated > Plants > Roots > Nodule | place: USA... | reverse complement strand
TATCCGATCTTAAAGCTTTTCTACCATTCAAGAGATTGAGAAATCATCGGTTGAATGATAGGAACAACTCTTGGATCGTTTAATGGTGCGAGACATCGACGATTAAACGATACAATTGAAGTCACCATATTATTTGGACACGAATGATATTGACGAGGGATACGTGGTAATATCAAAGGAAAGCTAGAATCCATGTATGATCTTTAGGTTACGTGTGACACTTGATGAAGGAACTCTAATCCTAACAAGCTTTACGCCCTATCAATCTCAAGTTTTAATCTTATAACGTAGATATTTAGGTTTTAAACAAACAAACAAACTACTCTCTCAACTTAAAATGGTAATCGATGTTGAACAATCCAGGATATCGCACTAGTCCCTGAGGAGACGATATATAAATACTTACTTTTGATATACGTAAATATGCTACATCAATACCCTAAAAGATTAGAAATTTTTAGCGTAAATTCATCAATCGGTATGTACTGCTGCATTAATTTGATCTTTATATAAATAGCTGAGTTTTTTATAAACAAAATAATATTCCCCATCATTTAAAAAATAATAACAACTAAATGTAATTTACCATAAGCGTGGGTAAAATAAAATTTAATTTTCTGAATCATTTTTACTCGTAATAGTAAATATTAAATATTTTTTATGATACAATGTAAAAGAAAATAGTATAATACTTAACAAAGAAATGGTCTTTTTTGAAATACAAAAGTTGATAAATAACTCCTTAATTCATAAAAGTGATCGTTGATTTATTAGTTTAGAACACAAATGTACTGAAACATTTCAATTAGTGAATGTATCGCGGAAACTATGAGAGTAGAAAATTATGGAAATTTCTTGAAATACCTCACTAAGATTATCCATAACTATGATACTACTAACCAACACCCTAAATTGTGCGTTTGTGTATGATGATGTATACATTTCTAAAAAAGGAAAAGGATTAACTAAGACATTGTCACTAGTTATAGGTCACATTCAAATCTTGATTCATATATATCTACCTATAAATTGTACCAAAAAAAAATATATATATCTACCTATAAATAGACCAGGCAATTATTTGCTTCCTCGTATACAATTAAGGATAAAATAGATATCATATAGATGGAATTGAAGATGAAGGTAGGTTTGTTACTTTTTTTCTTGGGTTTTGCCACAACAATTGATGCTCACTTTGATCCAAGCTCCCTCGCCACTCAAGTTCTCCCCAATGGTGATGCAAGTTATGTCAAAAAATCAACAACCACAGCATGCTGCGATAAATGTTATTGCACAAAATCAAGGCCTCCTCAATGTCATTGTGCAGATCTTAATAAAACTTGTAACTCAGCTTGCAAACTTTGTGCATGTCTACCATCACCACCTGTCCTTTGTCGTTGTGTTGATATCACCAACTTTTGCTATCCACCATGTAACTAGGATGTCAAACAAAGTCACTCAATCAGGCTCTCTTTTTCTATAGGGATAGTAATCAGAATAAAAATTACTCGATTATGTTGTCTGTTTTCGCCAAAAAAAATGTTTGTTTCCACTAATCGTATTGTGTTTTAAAATTGTGCCCTTGATACTAAAGTTCAGCTCAATAACGTTGAAAGTTATAGTTTTGGCCCCTAATAAAATAACCACTTTCGAGCCCCCTATATTTAACCCTTTTTGCAGTTTGGTCCAATGTCAATTTTGATCCAGTCAATGCACACGTGGACGCCATGTGTGTAATTTTTTATTAGTTATTATTATTTTTTTAAAATTATTTTGTTTTTTTAAAATTTAAAAATAAATAAAAATATTTATTTTTTTAATTAAAAATTATTTTATTGTTTTTAATTATTATTTTATTTTTTAATTAACATATTTACACTTGGCATTTTTATTTATTTTTTAAATAATAAATATACATGTAGCGTCCATGTGTACATGGCATGTATGCATTGACTGGGTCAAAATTGCCGGAGGGCCAAAACTACAAAAAGGGGGTAAACATAGAGGGCTCGAAAGTAGTTATTTTTATTAGGGGGCCAAAATCGCAACATTTGGATATTTAGGGGACGAAATCTATAATTAAGCCTAAAAAAATAAAATAAAAAATACACACATGGTGTCCACGTGTGCGTTGACTGATTCAAAATTGATCTGAAGGCAAAAACTGCAAAATGGACTAAATATAGGGGCTCGAAAGTAGTTATTTTTATTAGAGGGTTAAAATCATAATTTTTAAATACTTAAGGGGTCAAAACTGTAATTAAGCCAATAAAATATTAAATCACGAGGGATGATGGTTTGACGCCAATGTGTCAAATTTAATATACTTACACCTATTTTATTTTTTTTACGAAAACATTCTTAACTAATGTCATTATCTATAAAAGTGTGCAACTAGGCATCATCTCTAGAACACGAGGGTTAACTATGTAGCCTCTTCAACTAATCGCAATGGCCTCATAGAAAACTTAACACTTGAGTTTGGATAAAAAGAATTGGAAACAAGAGATACAATCATTAACAATAAAACCAATATAGAACAAATCTCTGGAGAGATTATTAAAACTTCCTCAATCCACCTTATTACTTGTAGCAAAACATAAGTATTGTAACATCACTAAATTCCGTAGTTAATCGATATATAGCAAATCCTTAGTTTATCAACTATTTTTTTTTTTAAGAAACTAAATGAGGCATCGAGGAGGAGCACACCTCCCAGATCTCAAGTTAATATCACCATCCAACCCAAGTGGTAGTTTATGTTGGAACATTGGTGTGATGTTGGAAGAAAAATTGGAAGATTAAACACCAAGTAATTATACTTTGATCTAATGTTGTGTGAATTGAAAAAAATAGGGTGTGAGGGTCCCACTTAAAATAGAACACACACATTACTAGTGTTTAAATTACGGTATTTAATTTTAAATACTTGATAATGATAAAAATAATAATAATTTTTATTTTTATTTGTGAATATCACTTCCCATAAGTTTAGCTTATGGTGGTTGTGATAAGAATAATCATTTAATTAAATTTCATATATTTCCTTCATTCAAATTCAATAGTTTGTGTCCTTAACTTTTGTGGATTTGTTTCTTTTGATCTTATCCACAAGTGTTGCTGAACTGATTAATGGATAAACTTCATTTTAATCTTATCCATTAGAGTAATTGCTGTCGCAATTTTTACTAAAACAGTTACAAAATCTCTATATAAATAGAGGACTCCACTCAGTTCAAAAATACACTGAAGAGTTTCATTGAGTTGTCGGAGACTCTTTCTCTCTTCTCCCTTTCTTGACTTGTGTTGACGAGTCTTTCTTCTCTTCATCTCCTTTTTCTTTCCCTTCGGAATTAAGAGTATTCTTAAGATCATAATTTCTTTGGGATAACGACATTAATAGGAGCAAAATAAATTCCCTTTTAAAAATTAGGAATTAGTGGGGGCACTAAATCTGATCACATTTCAGTATTCAGAAATAGTTATGAAAACATCGTACGAGATGTTATAGAACCTCAGGAGGTAAGAAAGCTAAAATTGCTAAAGAGTATGAACTTGGTTTATACATTGGAAGAAGATCCATTAAGCCTTAAAGAAGTTATATCCTCATTGGATGCTGAATTATGGGAAGAAGCAATAAATGATGAAATGGATTTTCTAGAGTCTAACAAAACATGACACTTGGTTGACTTGTCTCATAGTTGGAAAACCAATCAGTTGTATTTGAATTTTGGAAAAAGAAACTAAAACATGATGATACGGTTGATGAATACAAGACTCTCCTTGTAGTTAAAGGTTTTAGACAAAGAGAAAAAATATAGACTTCTTCGATACTCATTCACTAGTCACTCGAATCATATCCATAAGAGTACTAGTCCCTTTAGTCGCCGTTCATAACTCGATAGTACTCCAAATGGATGTGAAAGTTGCCTTTTTAATGGTGAACTAGAAGAAGAAATCTATATGGAGTAACCTATTGTACTTGAATGATACAAGATACAAAATAAAACATCCTTCAAATAAGTCTTAAAGCGACCAGTGACTTCACATTGAGAATTACTGTAGGAGTTGTTTGTTGAAACAAACGATATTGACTCAGTGTACTATAGAATGAATCTGAGATGATAACACTAGAGAAAACTAGTGAAGAAGTAAGTTGATAAGAAACTTGCTAGTTGAGAACCCTTAGTTGGTGAAACCGTTGCCAGAAGTGTTAATTTATTGTAATGGTACTGCAACTATTACAAAAATGAGAATCGTTACCACAATGGTAAGAGACGATAATTAAGGCACGAACATAGAATAATTAGAGAGCTCTAAAGGAACGGTTAAAGTATATCGTGCGCGTACTAATGAAGAATTAGTTGATCCTTTGACGAAAGGAATTACTAAAAAGAAAGTCCTAAACACATCCAATAGGATGGGACTAATGCCCAAAGGTCACAAGTGATGGTAACCCGACATACATGACTGGAGATCCCAAGAAATAGGTTCAATGGGTAATAACAAGTCACAAGTGATAGAACATGCTATGACAAAAGTAAAAAAGCATGAATCCTGCAGCGACAGAAGGATGAGATAATAGAAACTCTTAATGAGGTCTATACTCTATGTTGAGTGGAGTACAAAGCTACATGGTTACTCTTGATAGACTCACCTATACGAATATGAAACCGAGGCCGGTTCCTATGGGATTCGGGGAAGAATACCTAGAGTGTTTGTTAAAACTGGGATAGACGTACATGGGCATAAACGCACGAGCTTTTAGAATATACCTTAGAAAAAGGTTTGCGTGCATGTTTTATGTCTGAGATAGAGTTCAATGTTGTAAGCAACTCTTGTAAATCGGAATATTATCTGCTATGCAAAGGTTCAAGTTGAAGGTGTCACCTTTGTTTATTAGCAACCTTAAAGAAATGTTTTGACATTATTATTGAAACCATTTTTTAAATTCAAGTTGGGGATTGTTGGAACATTGGTGTGATGTTGGAAGAAAAATTGGAAGATTAAACACCAAGTAATTATACTTTGATCTAATGTTGTGTGAATTGAAAAAATAGAGTGTGGAGGACCCACATAGAATAGAACAAACACATTATTGCGGTATTTAATTCTAAATACTTGATAATGATAAAAATAATAGTAATGATTATTTTTATTCGTGAATATCACCTCCCATAAGTTTAGCTTATGGTGGTTGTGATAAGAATAATAATTTAATTAAATTTCTTATATTTCCTTCATTCAAATCCAATAGTTTGTTTCCTCCACTTGTGTGGATTTGTTTCTTTTGATCCTATCCACAAGTGTTGTTGAACTGATTAATGGATAAACTCTATTTTAATTTTATCCATTAGAGTAACTGTTGTCGCAATTTTTGCTAAAACAGTTACAAAATCTCTATATAAATAGAGGACTCCACTCAGTTCAAAAATACACCAAAGAGTTTCATTGAGTTGTTGGAAACTTTTTCTCTCTTCTCCCTTTCTTGATGAGTCTTTATTCTCTTCATCTCCTTTTTATGTCCCTTCGGAATGAAGAGTGTTCTTAAGATCATAGTCCCTTTTTTGTTTAATGTCCCTTCAGAATTAAGAATGGTTTTAAAAATATAGTCCCTTCGATAATATAAGTCCCTTCAGAATAAAGAGTACTATTAAGATCATAATCTCTTTTTGGTATAATAATGTCCCGTCAAAATTAAGAATGATCTTAACGGTATATAAATATTTTTTCAATATTTTTCTAATTAATGAGAAATTAAAAAGTGGAAATGGTGGTATCACCATATTTGAGTGGTTGTAGTGCCATATTGATATTTTGGAGAAATTAAAGTTAGAATGGTGGCAACACCATATTTGAGTGGTCTCAGCACCGTAACAGAGTGGTAAGAATACCATATTAAAGCGGTTTCAATATTAAAGAGTGATCTTAGTACCATATTTGAGGGTGTAAATCTCGAACGGTTTTCTACCGAGTAGTAGTTAACCGCACAGTTGTAGCTGAGCTTGTTTTATCCTGGAGGTGGCGTGGTTGATAGTCTGCCTTGCACAATTTTAAGCAGTGCCACAAAACGTCTGAACGACCTGATCGTGACTAAACCTAATAACAATAATAGAATTTGGAAATCCAAAAACAACATTCATTAATTTAGTAAAGAGAAAAGCTATGGTTTATTAACAGACAAATTAACCATATATGTTACTTACTTTATTTTTTTTGAGCGGATATTATTTACTTTATTAAATGGTCATTAATCAACTATGGAATTTCATGATACAAAAGAAATATGATATCTATGCAACAAAACAATGCATGAAAGCGAAACCAACCTATGAAAAGCATAAAAAGTGTCATCAAATGCCCAAATGCCGAATAAGATTCTTCAAAACACTCCAGCACAAACCGGCAACCCCTTAAAATCGTTATATTTTAGTGTTCAACAATACAACACATGGAGATTTATTCAAATGTAGATTTTGTAGTTACATTCTATGAATCACCGACTCCAACACAGAGAAATCAATCGAAATTAAAGAAAAAAATAGCAGTTAATGAAACTATATGTGTCGACGTGGTGTCAATCTTGGACACCGACTAGTATCAGACACTAGATGTAGTTTTAATCTAAAGTATCGGTATAGTGTCAATGTTGGACACCGAACAGTTTTATAAGTCACATCCCTTCAAATTAAGAGATATTTAAATAGACCTATATATACACACATAATTGCTAGCCTCTTTATATTACAAAATCAGAGAGAGATGGAATTGAACAAGGCCTTGTTGTACGGGGCTTTATTGCTTTTCTTGTTGGACTTTACAACAACAGTGGACGCTCGCTTAGATCGAAACACCCTCCACACTCAAGTGCTCCCAAACGTTAAATTGATCACAACACCGTGTTGTGATAATTGTCATTGCACAACAACAATCCCTCCTCTTTGTCGTTGTGCAGATATTGTGAAAATTACGTGCAACTCAGCTTGTAAGTTATGTGTTTGTAAAAGCATAATTCCACCACAGTGTCGTTGTATGGATCACACTAATTTCTGCTATGAACCATGTAATGTAACTCTTATAAGAATGGCAAAATTCCAATATTACAAATAGAGAATTGTTTATGTGTGTATAGATTGGGAAATATGAATAAAAGGAAAACAAACTACTTTGTCGTGTTGTTTTTGACTTCGGTTTATGTCAAACAATGTTTCCTTATATTATAGTACTACATATGTTTTGTTTCCTTCAAAAAAAAAATGTTGTTGTTCGGTTGAAATTTCATTTCTTTTAGGAGTACTGTATATATGTTGCAATCTCTCGTCTAAAAAGTGAGTTTTATAAGTTAAATGATTTTCCAACCTAATCATCTACCATTTTTAATAGAATACCCTTTGCAAACATACACGCACGTGCATTTTTATAAAATATAAACTCTGGTATGGAATTGCGGAGAGTAATCTCTTGAATCGGATAAGACTATGTTAGCGCAAAAGTTTTGATGTCGTATTATCATGACTCGATTTACATTCAATGTATCATTAGTTACTGAAACATAGAAGGAAATTGTTATGTACAGCGAAATATATTTCACGAATTTATCAAGATAGTGTATTTCAATTATATCGCATCATTGCTACTTGATTTCCGCTAATCCCGCATTTTTGTCGTTGAACCATTATAACTAGGAAATTGGCTTCATGATAGCAATGTGAGTTATTCCCTCACGATGAATAGCATCACTCAACATAGAATGGTCTTTTGCATGCAGTGAAGGGATGCAGGTTTTAAAAATTAAAGGGTTAATAGTGCTTTTCACCTCTGTAATATAGGTCATTTCCGGTTTTAGCCCTTATAAAATTTTCGATTTAATTTCCTTCCTCGTAAATTTTTTTTCCCTCAGGAAAACCCCCTTCTCCCATCCAACTCAGCAGATTTGCTTATGTGGCGCTGACTTGGCTTTTTTTTCTTTCCATTTTTTAATTGGCCACATCAGATTTTATTATTAAAATATCTGAAATTTATTTTTAAAAATTAAAAAAATCCAAAAAAATATAAATTCATGTATATTAATTTAAAAATAAAAAATTATTTAAAAAATTTGAAAATAAAAAATTCTAAAAATTAGAAAAAAATTCAGGAATTTTTTTTTATGGATTTTTTTAAAAAAAATCTGGAAATGTTTTTTATTACCAAATTTTTTTCTTTGTATATAAAAAAGCAACTTTTTTATTTCGAAAGAAAAATATGAATTATTTTAGAAAATTTTGAAATACATTAAGTTCCAGATAGATAGAAATTTTTTATAAGATTTTATGATTTCAGCCTCCTCTAACGAAGAGCTTAATTCTAGGAAAAATGGAATTTCCATAATGATGGCAAAAATGGAAAAATCTTCATAATTTCGTAAAAAAATAATATTATTTTTCTAATATTTTAATTTCGAAAAAGATTTTATAAAAATTATGGAATAAAACTTTTGAAAAAAAAATTGAATTTTTTCTAAATTTGTATCCAGATTTTTAAAAAATAAAATTTTTTCCAGAAATTTATTTTTGTTGAAAAAAATCTGATTATATTTTTAAATTTTGAAAATTTGCTTTTTTTGTATTTTGAGAATTAAATTCCAGAATTTTTTAAAATATTTTTAATTTCGAAAAAAATCTGATTTTTTAAATTTTAGAGAAAAAATTGGTAATATTTTTTTTTATAGAAAAAAACTTATTAAATTCTAGAATTTTTAAAAATCTTTGTAAAAAAACAAATTTTTTAAATTTCGAAAAAAAATCTTAATGTTTTTTTTTATTTTAGAAAAAAATCTTATTTTTTTTCGATTTTTAAATTTTTTGGAAGAAAATATGAATATTTTTTGGATTTTTTTAAAATTAATTTTTAAATTTTTTTAAAATAAAATCTGATGTGGAAATGTTTTTTTTACATGTGGCCAATTAAAAAAAAAATGCCAACTCAACGCCACATAAGCGAATCTGCTTAGTTGGATGGGGAGGGGGGTTTTCCGGATTTTTTTTTTTTACAAGGACGGAAACCAAACCGAAAATTGTCTATATTACAGGGGTGAAAAACACTGTTAACCCAAAATTAAATTATGCATTAGTAACATAGTTCTAATCGATTAGAATACCAGAAAATATTCTAAAAACCAGGGAGGGAATAAAGTTTGCATTTATCTTAACATGGATCAAACCCAAAACTAAAATAATGGGGTGTTACATTTTGTCAAAAAAAAAAAATGGGGTGTTGCATAGTAATCATCGACCAGCTCTATTCTCATCTCTAACTATATAAGTGTGAGTGTGGAATAACTTATTTTAGAGATGGAACAACTTATCTATGATGAGTTTTAGGAACACACACTATGAAGAGTGAGTGTTGAAAAAAAAAAGTTCATAGCACTCATCTTTATCTATAGTTTATTTGGATTTAACACATGTTAATTAGAACATGAAAAGTGGTAATAACACTCACTTTGACACTCTCTTCTTAATACACGTTACTCTTTTAACGCGAGAGTGTGATTTTTAAGATGATATTATTAAAGTGAGTGCAGACAAATAATTTTGATATATTTTAAAGTTGTGAAAATAGTAGAAGTGCTCATTTGCTTAAATAAAGTATTGTAAATCTAATAGGCTTTGATTGATGGGAAGAATACTACTAATGCAAATAATTAGAAATTCTTATTTACAATACTTATTTACAACACGCCTCCTCATGTTTGAAGTAATTGGTTGGATAATTATGTTGATAAACAACTTGATAACACATTTGCCAACTAATACCTAGAAGAAATATAGGCTCACCATCTAACTACACTTCAATTGATTATTTACAAATATTGTCCTAATAATCAATTGTAGTTACATTCTATGAATACATATTCAAAGGGAGAAGGAGATGGAGGGGGAAGGAGGTTGTGATAAGGTTTGTTTTTTTTCTTGGTCAAAGGAGAGTTGGATGATCAATCGTTCACCTAAACAGATCAACCTTACACCCAAACAGATGATGGCAACATACATAGTGGCATCATGTTCTTTGACCATTCATTCACTTCCTAAAATACTAGAGTAACCTTTTTGTATGAAAGGCAAATGATTGAAGCACATTGTAGAAGGAAATACAATGTGAGAATGTGACATGAAATGAAAATTTGTGAACGATTGATGGGTATTTATAGGGGAAATTTGTGAAGCATAAACACATAGAATGTAACGGTTCATCAATGCATGGTGAAAATACATTTGCAAGTCTTGCTAACCAGTCAATTTCTGCTGAGTAGCCCAAAAAAATGTGTTTAATGAGTCATTATTGATGACCAAGGCACCGCCCAGTTATTGTGGCGGTTCGAATTATATAATCTGAAACAATCTTAGAAATTTTTGATTTATATTGTCTAAACTGGTTCAAGTCTGTCTTAAAACTCATATTTTATAGGGTGACGAAAAGTTCAGATTATTTAATCCAAACCAGTCTAGTACGTGATTTTTCTGTGGTCCACATTTCACTGATAGTTTATGTGGTCTATGACGCACAAAGTAGGCCAACTATGATCCTATTTTATATCAATTTATCAATTCTAGCAATATGAAGAATTGTTTCAGACTTTCAGGTCTAGTTATAAATCACATTTTCCCAAATTTTGTATTTGTATATCTTGAATTCTTTCATAGTTTGTTCTTTTTAATCTCAGTGTTAACTTCAAATTATACTATTTCATTTTTTAAGAAAGATTATTAGCTTCAAAAATACATATTCAACTAAGCTTCAATTGATTATTTACAAATATTGTCCTAGTAATGTGTATTTGTTTTTATATTAGCTATTATAATAATCATTGATATAAAGCTAAACTTGTTATGTGAATTGTTAGCTAATATTTAACGCTTGCTATCACATTTTCAGGTATGCTTTGTGTTCATGGAATAGCAGCCATTGAATGAAAGCATGATAAATGTTGTAGGCGAGGAATAGCAGTCATTGCATGGAAAGCATGACAAATGGCGTGTTCCTGTAAGTGTTAACTGTCAGGGACCTTAGTGACAGTAAGTGTTTACTGTCAGAGACCTAACTGATAGTAAGTATGCACAATCAGGGACCAAACAACAAGTCTCCCGCAACCACTGAACAACTTCATTGAGGAAGATGACCCGGTTCTTAAAAAGGAGCAACACTTCGTTGAGACGAGTTTGGGGATATTGATTTTCAGGGATATTGATTTTTGGTTCAGGGACTAAAGTGGCTATTTTCTACTTTCACTTTAGTCTTTGACTTCTCATACTCCAAGCCCGCATAAAACCTCTGTCACGTCATTAGTTAACAGAATTATTTATCGCCAGAGACTAAAATAATAACGGAAGTGCACATTCAGGTACTACTTTGTATCTAATCCTTAGTCAGAGACCTTTATGACAGCTAGGTACAGAGTCAAAGATTAAAGTGACCATTTACTCTATTAAAAAAGATCTTGAAGTAAACAAGTGTATTTTTCGGCTGGATTATTGAAAATGCACTGTACTCTTACTTTTCTCAGATCTTTCTCTTTACTCATTTCTTTTTCCTCACAACCAAACAGACCATGATTCTTCAAGAGACACGTGACAATACTTGTTCACTTTTTCCCTTAAAAAAATAATTGTTCACTTTCTTCGGACTATTGTCGGAGGGTTATGGACATGTGGAGAGGGTGGTTAAACCAAGAACATGGAGGAAACAAGATTTTCTACCTTTTATTTCTACAAGAGGAAACACCAATATTCATAGATCCAGATATCTATAAGCCGTCCGAAAACAAAGACAACATACCTTTGATGGATTACAACCTTACTTTCATTTTAATTTGGGTATCTGGCTTGTTCAAAAAGTGTGTAAAAAAATATAAAAAAAATACTTAATATTAATTTAAAGGCTCAAATGCTTTTTTCGTCCCTTAAGTATTTAATTGGTATCGCTTTGGTCCCTTAACTAAAAAATAGATTGTTTGAGCACTTTAAGTTTTTTTTTAGTCTCGTTTTGGTCACTTCTGTTAGGTTTCCGTTATGTTTAATAAAAAACGTTAAGTGTGGACACGTGTCACTTTGTCATTGGCTTTGGGATTTTTTTATAAAAAAAAGTATATATTTAAAAAGAAAAATCTCACAGCCAATGACAAGGGACCAAAGCGATACCAACTAAATACTTAAAGGACCAAAAGAACATTTAAGCCTAATTTAAATTAGAGAATCAACTAAATCATTTCAAAGACAACATCAGTAAAAGAACCACAATTTGACTCTACAGTTTGGCAAAAATAAACTGCATATTAATATGGCCAAACAATAATTCTTATTTCATTATTCATAATTTACTGGCTTAAATATTACACTGATCCTTTCAAATATGTCTCGTTTGAGTTTTGGTCCTTGTGAATTTTTTTTTTGAAATCCGTCATCGTAAAACTTTTTGTCTTTTAAAAATACCCATGGGCCCATAGAAGCTGCAAGGTGGCACTGTGGAGTTGATGTGTCGCACAGTGACTAGGCATAAGTGCTACGTGGCAAGTGAATTGGTATTTATTATTTAAAATTGGAAAATGTATTTTCTGTTTTTAAAATTTTAAAAAAAATTTAAAAAATCAAAAGATACTTTTGAAATAATTTTTTCCAACAATTTTAAATGTAAATTTTCAAAAATTTAAATTTGATTTTTTTTTTGTAAATTACGAAAATTAAATTCCATATTTTTTTAGAAAAAATATTTTTAATTTAAAAAAAAAGTTTTTTTTCTTCTAATTTTTGGAAAATAAATTTTACTTCTTGATTTTTTTAATTCTGAATTTTTTTTCTAGATTTTTGAAAATATATTTTTAATTTGTTTAATAAATTAATTACTTTTTTTTTAATTTGAAAGAAAAATCTGAAGATAAACTTCCTAATGTTTTTAAAATTTTCAAAAAAAATGTTATGTAACTTTTTGTTTTTATTAATTTCCGAAAAAAATTATTTTAACTTTGAATTTGTTTTTATAATTTTCGAAAAATATTTTCTAATTTTTTTATTTTTAATTTGGAAAATTAAAATCTAAATATTTAGATTTTAAAAAAATAAACTGATTTTTTTATTAATTTCGAATTTTTCTTTTTTTTTATTTCAAAAATTAATTTCCAAATTTTTTATTTTTTTTTTACATTTTTAAATTATTTAACTGCCACGTCAGATGCTACATGGGCAATTATGCACGGTCAGCATGTGCCATGTCAGCACCTAAGTGCCACCAAGCAGCTTTAATGGGCCCAAGGACTTTTTTAAAAGACAGGAAATTTTGCGAGGACAGATTTCAAATTCTTTTTTTTACATGGACCAAAACTCAAACGAGACATATTTGTAAGGACGGGTGTCATATTTAAGCCTAATTTATTCATGATTTCCATACACATAATTAAAGACAGAGCCTAAGGGACTTTGTCACATCACATGCATGGTTACATAGTTAATAGTTAATTAACTACATTTTGGATAACAGAAGTAATTGGTATCATCACAATGACACTGTGGAGGAATAGATTTTGTGCAAAGGCAAGTTTCGCAAGCTGAGTGACATGTTTCTCCAATATCAGAACAACCACAGTACTGAGTAGCCTTTGATTGCTGGCAAAGGCATGAATCACAGCATGCTGTTGTCGTGGATTTGACATCGTAAGTAGCTTCACCATTGAAGAGCACTTGAGTGATGATGGATGTTGGATCGAAACGAGCATCGACAACAGTTGAAGTGAAGCCCAAAAGGAAAACCAATAAACTTCATCATCATTGCCTTCTTGTTCATGATCAACACCATTATCACTATCTCTTTCTCACTTGCTCTCTCTTATTAGTACTATCTATTTATGTATATCTTTCTTTGCAGCTAGCCTCATGGGTCTATTTATGTATCGCGTGTCCCATATTATACCTTTTAATTTCTGCCGAAAAATGTATAATACAGATATTTTCTTTCTCATTAGTATCCGTTTTTATGTTCTTTTTGTTTTTAGGTCAAATTACATCACGGCTCCTTAATTGTCAAAGAACATAGAATGATAAAATATAATTAATTAAGTTAAGGGAAATAATACGGTGCATGACCTCACATTAATAGGGGGACCTTATTGGATAAGATGTATCCCTTCACGAGCTTGCACTCATATAAGACATGACATAACTAAAACGTGGAGTACATCTTGAGAAGAATGATATTTATACAACAATTTTTTTGATAACTTTTATGACAACTTTCTCTCTCATATTTATATTATGTTTTTATTCTCTCTTTATTTGCTTTAATTTTTGTGGCATTACTTTATTATTATTTTTTGTAAATTATATGGCTGTCATATAAATTGTCATTGAAATGGTTTTTCGGATAACACAACTCTAATCTTAATAATTCCATTTTTGGCAATAAAAGTAGAAAGGAAATAAACACATGACGATCACACTTTTGTTTCAGGCATCTAGCAGTTTCAATTATTCTTTTCTTCATCATACTAACAACTGCCTCAAGAATGTCTACAATGGAGCTCATCCATTTTAGAGTGCTTAAAGAGGTCTTCCATGTACATACATATATACATACATACATATATATATATATATATTTAATAGAGAATAAAGAGTATGCACCGACAATGTATTGTGTGTTGAGGCCGTCATCCAATTAGAATCAATCATTTTTCCACGTATTATTTTTTAAATAATTTAATTAATAAAACAAAACCATCCATTCCACCACGTCTTCATCTCTCTCACAAGTAATGAGTGTTTTTTAAAGAACTAATAAGTGTTTAATCTCTTCAATTTAGCAACTCAATTTTTTTCTATTAAATACTCTCTCATATTAATTGATCTAGTTTGATCATATATATTATTTATATAATATAACATACTTTGATATATAATGCTAAATGAAAGATGTTAGATTTGTCTCGATTAATATTTTTAAAATATCAACTTTCTTAAATTTTTGTTAATATATAATTAAAAAAATTAAACATCAATATTATGCATTGAAATGTGTAAATCAGTCAACTGTGTCACTTAATATTGGATGATGAGAGTAAATCTTATCAATAATTCTATATGATTATATTTCATCAATATTTTTTTAATACTTAAATAAAATAAGAATTGATGAGAGAATATATGTGGGTGCATGTGGAGCCCATAAATGATAGGAGATGGTGAGTTTACAAAAGAAAAAGAAAAATGTTATTTGAACAACCATCTTATTAGACAACTTGTGAGACAACCAAATTATACACAGAAATGTAAATTTTGGCACAAAAACTAAAACATTTGAGAGAGAAAATGAAAACTTAATGTGAGTATATAATAACTTTTCCATTTCGTTTATCTACTAAAAAAAATATAACATAACATCATGTCTTTATATGAATCCATACTATCATAAGAACATTTTATTCAACATTTTTCACCACACTCCAACACAACATTTTATTTTTGTTTCCTTAATCATGCTCAAGAACATTCTTATACATTTTACTTCTAATTCTTAATAAAACAACAAGATCAATCCCTCCTATAATAATTCCATTTTTGACAATAAAATAGAAAAGAAACAGAAACCGACACTTTTTGATATAAATAGACCCATGTAGCTGCATATATGCTTCTTCACAAAGCAAGTAAAGACACATAATAACACTAATTAGAAAGAGAGAGTAAGAATGGAGTTGATGAACAAGAAGGCAACAATGATAAGGTTAGCTCTCTTGGTTTTCCTGTTAGGCTTCACAGCGACTGTCAATGCTCGTTTCGATCCAACATCCTTCATAGCTCAAGTTGTCTCTAATGGTGATGCTACTAATTACAATGTCAAATTCACAGCCATAACATGTTGTAATAAGTGCATTTGCACAAAAACAATCCCTTCTGTCTGTCGTTGTGTTGATGTTGTAGAAACATGTCGCTCAGGTTGTTATAGGTGCATTTGCCCAGGCTCTTCTCCTCCACAGTGCTATTGCGATGATATAATTCACTCTCGTATCTGCCACAAAAAATGTAATTAGCTAATCTGAAAAGTATGTAACCATGCATGTGATGAGACAAAGTTTCTTGTGCTCGCTTTGTTTTTAATAAATCGTGTGCATGTATGGAAATGAATAAATAATTTTTTTTTCTTCAAGAAAAAAAATTATGAATGGAATAAAAGTTACTGTTTGTTTTTACGTGTATTGCCTGTTAAATGATTTAGATTATTCTCTTAGATTATTGCAAAGTAGTTTGATGAAATCATATAAGTGACATACTTTTTGAATGAGCCAATATATTACGTTTAAAAATGAAAGTATGCTTGCAATCCATAAGAGGTATATTAATTCCCCCGGGAAAAACAAAAAATGTTATGGGCTACCAAAATAAAATATATATATATATATATATATATATATATATATATATATATATATATAAAATGTTAACGGGTGTATCCGGAGCACTCTTTAAGACCTTTAAATAGTAAATTTTTATGAAAATATGTATAATCAATGCATCGGAAATCGAAATATTTAATTTTTTTATAAAATAATTTTTTATTTTAGAATTCTTGAAGAGTGTCATGTGGCACTCGTTAACAAGACCATATACACACACACACACAAGATTTATGATTTTATGTTGAGTTTTAAATGTAAGTGGTTAAATATCATTATCGTTTGAGTGAATAAAAATGTTTGATATATAAGAGAGGTGACTCATTAACCTAATGTTTAAAGTTTTTTGTGGAGATTTGATGTCTCTCTCTTGATCCTGGATCAATTGTCATGTTGTTTCTCTGCAACCTCCGAACTCCCCAACAAATGATATCAGAGCTTTGGTTCAACTTGGGGAGGGAGCGCAAGGGGTTATGCGTTGGATCCTCATACAGGAGTTGAGGCTCACATTTGTGAGGGAGATTGTTGGATTTCAAGTGTTAGTAGTTAAGTGTTACATCGCATATAAAAGGGTAAAAGTATTCGATATATAAAAGTGTGCTGACTCATTAATCTAATGCTTTAAGTTTTTGGTCGAAAATATGTCGTCTTTCTCTCTTATGGTCCTAGAGCATTGGACCTGTTGTTTCTCCCGCACACTCCGAACTCCCCCAACAAGTTGATCATAAAAAAAAATTAATCTACATACTTAAAAAATTAATTTAATTATATATGCCTTTCGAGTGATTTGAAAATGTGATTCTAATATATTCTGCTATGGAGAAGAGAGTAGACCTCAATGAAAGTTTATTTAAGGCCAAGAATATTTTAATAATTTTTATGATAAATTTAAATTATTTTGATGGGGTATTGGGGTGGACTCTGAATCACATGAGCCCTAACATGGCATCGCCACTGCCTGACATATATTTAACGTTCTGTTGATTTCGCATGTGTTATTTGAGTGTCTATTGAATTATTTTCGGATGGGGACACGGTAGTACAACTTGCTGCAATCATTAAGCTGGAAAACTTCAATTACAATGTTCACAAATTCATAACTATAAAAAACAAGATTTTTGACAAATACTTAAAAAACAATCTTCAGCATTGTTTCTATTCTAATTTTATTTGTATTCCTTCACATTCATAAAGGAGTTTTGGCTGAGAGCCAATGACCATTTCCATGCCTGCTGATTAATGTGTGATTCACCAAAAATGACAGACAATACACTATAAAGACCCCTTTGCACAAAAAATACTTGATTGGTCAGGATCTCAAACAAAAAAGTATTTGTGCATATACACAAAATTATACATGATTTAATTATTGTCATAAATCACATCATTTAATTATTTTTTTCTTCAATCATTACACTTTTTTAGTGTGTACATTAATAATGTGTCCAAATCTTATAATGTACACGAGACTTCCTGCTTTTGTATTCACCATCAGAACACTTATTGGATAAGAGCATTATCGCTATCGCTATTCTTTATTAGATAAGATAAGATGTGTCATTTTTTGAACTCTCGTGCCCACGGATTTGGATTCTATGTAGTTCGACTGCATGTAGTCAGTATATCTAGACAGTTCACTCGCGATCGGATAGTTCAGATTTTAATTGGTTTTAAATGTAAAATTCAAGCTTAAAATTTAGATGTACCCACATTTAAATTTTAATAAAAGTAGAGAGGAAAATGATACCCTACATACCTGTAAAGAAAAAGATATACGTTAATGTTTCGCCTCTCAAATCAGTTGTTAATTATTTTCATTTTTAATGACGGGGTATGCGTGCTAATTTTATAGGAATTAACATACTTGAAGCAAACATTAACGTGTTTATGTTGAATTTCATTCAAGTTAGCAAAACAATATTTAGATTAGTTAGTAACTGTTTTGTAGTTTGTTAGTTAGAGAGCTAATAGCTTGTTCTAACAAGTTAGTTACAAATGCTTAGTGATAATAGCTATAAAAGGTTGTAATGTTCATTTCATTCACTCGATGAAAATTTAGCAGAATTACAATCCATAGTGCAACTTTCTCTTCTCACTCAATTTCTCTAAATTAACTCATTACTTGAGAATTAAGAAAATGTTGTGTTAACAAATTGACATCCAGAGCCTTTGGTTATTTGATCGGGAACACGAGAGATTGTAAGAGGAAAACTATTCTAGGAAACATAATTTAAGTTGAGTGATCCCATATATATAGTTTCTTGCAAGAAATCATGAATGGAAAAACAATTTTGGTGCAAATCTTCCAATTCTTGATGGAAGTAACTAGGAAAGATGGAGCGTTGATGAAGACGTTGGAGCGTAAGTGCTAGAAGTTATGCAAAATGGATACGAAAAACTTGGTGCAAATCCAATAGAGGCTGAAAGAACAGACTTAAAATATGCAAAGAAGAAAAATTGTAAATTGTTATTCTATATTTAGTAAGGTGTGTTGATTCAAACATTTTTGAGAAAATCTCTAAGGTGACAAGATCCAAGGAAGCTTGGAACACAGTAGAGAAGTATCATGAAGGTGCAGACAAAGTAAAGTAGGTCAAGCTTCAATCTTTAAGAAGAAAGTACGAATTGAACATTATAGAGAAAGATCAAAAGATAGCTTATTATTTCTCAAGATTGAACACTATGGTGAATCAAATGAAAGCATGTAGTGATGTTGTTACTGATCAATAAGTGATTGAAAAGGTAACTAGAACCTTAACTTCAAAGTTTGATTTCATAGTTGCTGCAATTCAAGAATCAAAGGATGTAACACAATGAAGATAGAAGAAATGATAAGAGGAACCAAAATATTAGTTCAACAAGCCTTGCAAGTCCAAATTACCAAGAAAGATGGTAATGATAAGAAGAAATAGAAAAGTCCAAAGATAATTTCAAAGGTGGAAACTGGTCTAACTATAAAGGAAAGACCAAGATTGAGGACAAAACTTAATCTTCAAAAATAGGAGGCTTTATCAACAATCAAGGAAAGAAGAAAAATTATGACAAAAGGAAGGTTCAATGTTATAATGGTGATAAATATGGTCATGATTCATATAAATGTTGGTTTGGAAAGGGTTAACAAGTCAAGAAGGATGAGGAGGAGGCAAAAATGACTCAAGAAGACTCATGCTCAAATCCTGTTGTTTTGATGATGATAACCACTAATAAAACTTATAAAAGTTGTAATTCAAAAAGATGATTTTTAGATATTGATTGTTCTAACCACATGACAAAGAATAAAGAATGGCTGATAGAGTTTAATACAAGCAAAATGATAAAGGTGAAGCTAGCATATAACAACAGAAGGAATGAGAAAGATTTTTATTGAAAGGAACTAAGGCAAGATAGTTGTAATAGAAGAAGTATTGTATGTTCTTAGAATGCGATGCAAACTATTAAGTGTTGGGAAGCTTGTGCAAAAGGGTTGATTATGAAGAATAATGCACTAGAATTATTTCAGAAACATCTAAGGATAGTGTTGATGTCTCCTTTTGCAAAGAATAAAACCTTTTCTAGCTAGCATGAAGATTGCACATATGAGATGTCTTTCAACAACAATGATCACTCAAGATAGTTGGCTTTGGTCACTTAAATTGTGTCTAGCTTCTTGGTTGGACATCTATTTAGGACATAAGCTACTGTGGATACAACTTCACCCCAAAAATGTATTTGGTGTTCCTTTCAGTTTGACCATGCATCTTGTCATATCAAGGAGAGTTATGTACCTCCTTTTGCTAAGTCATTGTGTTGTAGAGAGTTTTGTTCCTCTTCTTCAAGTATTTAGATCAATTCTATAATATTAGTTTTGACATCTAATTTAAACCTAGCTTATTCTAAACTGGATTAATGACATATGTAAGTTCTTAATTCTGGGTCAGGTTTCTATAAAGAGTGAGGAGGAATTTAGATTGAAATCATTTTGATACATTGGTGTTTCAACCTATTGGAATGTCTCATATATAAATCTCTATAATACTGACTTTTATCATATTAGATAGATTGGGAGTATTGTTTGTACTCTCCATTTTATTATAATTGTTTTCTTAGAGGTGCATGCATATTATATTGACCCATAAAAAAAAACACACCATACAAAATGTGAAGAAATTAACATGTGTAAATCCATAAAAGTAGCGATACCCCTAAAAAAAAGTAGTGAGTGTTGGGGGTTTCTAAGTAGGGATGACAAAATGGATGTGTTGGATGTTAGATCAAGTGATTTGAACTAAAAGATTAAAGGAGTTGAGAAGTTAAAAGTGTAGGGTTCAAGTCTAGACAATAATAAAACTAGCAATAATAATTAACATACTAACCTTTACCATTAAAAATAACATCAAATTATACACTAGTCCACTCCTTCAAAAAAAAATTACACTAGTCCATTAACAATACACTAAAAATTCTTCAAAAAATTCAATTAATCTATTATTATATTTTCAAAGAATGGATATCCAATCAAACCATTTTTTTAAAGAAGTCAAACTAATCCACCAAAAACCTCAAATCCATTTATTAAATATATTAATTTGTTTTGGTAAACATTTTTTTTTAGTACCATATTAAACACCATTGACCACCATGGTTGACTCTCACTTAAAAATAACCATTTTTTTCTTTTAGTTTTTAACATATATTTAATATTTAAATAAAATTTTCCTCTATATAAATAGACCCGTGTAGTTGCCTGCCTCTTGCAAGTGATAAAGAAATATTAATAGTAATAATGCAGTTAGACAAGCTGAATGCAATGATGAAGATATCTTTGTTGCTTTTCTTAGGTTTCATTATTGCAACTATGGTTGATGCTCGTTTGGATCCAACAAACCTCAATGGTGATGCTTCCAAATTGTTAAATGAAGTGTGCTGTGATGATTGTTCATGCTCAAGTTTGACTTTTCCTCCCTGTACTTGTAATGATACAGGACGAAAATGTAACCCTGGCTGCGATAATTGCGCTTGTGAAACAGGTCCAACATGTCGTTGCAATGATTACTTCTTCTCTTGCAATAAATGTACAAACTCCAAAGATGGAGCTAATTAAGAATCAGAGCAAGAACAAAAAGCAAATCAGTAAATACTGATTGATGGAATAAATTTTCAATATTATTTTTATATTTGTAATTATTTTTTGAATTATTAAAAAAAATTGGAAAAAACTAGTACAATTTTTATATCTTATAATTTAATTAACTTAACATTTCAATTTTTTTTTTGACAAATTAACATTTGAAAATCTTAATAATTACGATTTGATAAATAATTTTTATTAAAATTTAATGATATAGAATTATTATTGTGATCCATTCAATATTTTTTTTGTTTTTCCACACATCATTTATATTAACGCTCTATATGTTCAGTTCTAGGCGCGGTCTGACAATGTGTTTGGGGGAAATCACACATCTTTCCTTTTCTCATAAGCATCAAAATTAAACAAATTTGACTATAAGAATGTTATTTTGTTGATATCATTAAAAAACATAAGAATTTATATTGTATTTATGGTTCAAACGAACATTTTGTCCAATTTTTTTATTGCACTGATGCGTATATATTACGAACAATATTTTATATGAAATTTTAATTAAAAGAAGTATTGTATGTTCCTGGAACGCAATGCAATCTATTAGTTCTTGAATAACTTGTGCCAAAGGGTTATTCAATGGTTATGAAGAATAATGCACTAGAACTGTTTGACTTTCAAGCTATATCATGAAGATTATATGAGATACGTCTTTCAGCAACAATGACCACACAAGATAGTTTGCTTTGACACTATAGGTTTTGTCACTTAAATCTCAAAAGACTTGTTCAATTGCTTGAAAAGGCGTTGATTCTAGGAGTACCAAAATTGGCTATGCCTGAAAAATCATGTGAAGTTTGCTTAGTGGGAAAGAACCAAGAAATTGATCATTCAGTTGACATGTTTCTCATAGATTTGTGGATGTATTACACATGATTCACTCTGATGTGTTTGGTCCTCTTGAGGTTCTTTCATTGGGAGGAAATAATTACTTTCAATTTTTTAGGAATTTATTAGGAAGATTTGGTTATTTTTTTATTAAATCTAAGTGAATGTCTTAATGTGTTTAAAAGGTTCAAAGCTTTGACAAAAAAACGAAGGGGCAAGTCAATGAAGATCTTAAGGAGAAATGGTGGTGGAGAATATACCTCCAAAGAGTTTCTAAGTTTTTATGAAGACAATGACATATTGCATGAAATTTCAACTCCTTATACTCCGCAACACAATGGGTAAGGGTAGATTTGTTATATATGTTTTAACCCAAATAATCCACTTTTGAAATCAATATACCAATCTATCTTGTTTAAAACATATATAGCAAAATGGTCTATTCTTTTGGGGACCTAGTTGGAGTATGGAGTATGTCATAATAGAAAATCTATATATTGATTGGCCCAAATCACCGACTATTGAAATTAATATTGGATTGACCTATTATGAAGATACTACATAGAATGTTATGTAAGTGTCATAAGTTATTCTCATAGTGATAGCGATGTATTTCACTATTGTTAAGAGTCCCACATCAGATATGACATGACCTGACAATGTGTTTATAAGTGGGGGCAATCCTCACCTCACAAGCCGGTTTTGTGGGGTTGTATTAGCTCAACCACGATTTCTAAGAACTATCACTATGAAGGAGATGAGTGTTTGAGAGGAGGAAACTAGAAATTTTCGTACTTTAAAAAATGAATAATGACTTATATAATTTTTTAAAATTAGAAGGAATGAGTTCATTGCAAATATGCAGAAAAAATCTGAGTAAATCAATTTACATCTTATATAGTAAATCGATTTACAAGCCAAAACAGGATGAGTAAATCGATTTACTTATTCTAAAAAATGAAGAGAAATCCATTTACATTTGCAAATAGTTCATTTTTCTCAAATCCTTTTAGAGTAAATTGATTTACATCTTCATTGATACGAAGTAAACATATTTACACTAAAAAAAATAAAATACTTGATTTTATTTGAGTAAATGGATTTACAAATTCACATAAATGTATTTTTTAATCGATTATAGATACAAAACTTTTAAAATATGTTTTTTTTCCAAGATTTCTTAGAGTATAGTGATCTGATTTTCAAGGGATACTTATTTATATCAATCATATAATATTAGTTTTAGCGTCTAATTAAAAACTAGCTTTTTCTAAACTATATTAAGGACACAAATAAATTCTTTATTCAGGGTCAGGTTTCTATAAAATGTGAGGAGGAATTCAAATTAAAATCATTCTTATATATTGGTGTTCGAACCTATTGGAATGTCACATATTTATTAAAATATTTCTTTTGGTAAATTACATATCTATTTTTTTTTTGAAATAATAAATTACATATCTATTAATATTTAACAAAACCTTTGTTTATATTATTCTTTGTGTTCTCCATTTAATTAAATTTTCTCTCAAAAAAAAAAGAGTTTTGTCTAACTAGACTCTTGACCCGTGCGGTAGTTAATCGTATCAGTCGCAAAAATGTAAAGATACATAGTTAATAGAAGTTTTATAGGGTGGAATATTTTACTACGATAAAGAAACACAAAATAGATTTGTATTTTTTTTTATAAAACGTAAAAAAAAATCTCTATATTATTGAATTTTAAAATCATTTTTATTCTATTCCGTAACAAACAGATTCTATTGAATCCTTTGTTATAACTTACAAAAAAATCACTTTAAAAGCATGGTATCTGTTTTTTTTAAAACCAAGATCAACAAAAAAAAAATCTAAAAACAATTTCAAATGAAAAGATTCTTTTTTAAGAAAGTTTCAAAAGAAAATATATTAAGAGCAGCTTTTCAAAATATTTTTTAAGAGGGATAAAATAAATATCAAAATATGAAGGTAATTTTGTAACAAAAATCAATTTTATACAGTTGTATCCAAGCAAATATTAAATTGTTTTTTCAAATAAGTGGTTGTTATTACGATAAACAAATTAAATTGTTTTTTCATGTTGCAATATGTTTTATTATTTCTTCCATAAATTTCTTTTATTCTTTTATCTTGCCCTTTTTTACCACGACACTCTTCACCATTTACAATTTTCCTACTTTATCATATTGATATTTGACTATCCTTTGTTTCCAAAAAGAGCAGACGTTGTACAACTACTCTCCCAAAGAGGAACTATAATTGACAGAGTCCAATTATAGTGGTTAACATTCAGCTTGAACAATTTAGTTGAAATCATTCACATGAAATTGCTACCTGCCATTACGAGGGTTAAAATCCTCTCCATTCCACTAATACCTTAAATTCGTCCTTGAATTGTAACAAATCGGCCAAATTCGTCTCTGAATTTTGCGAAATAGCTATTTAGTCCCTGAATTTACAAAATGTCAATCAAATCAGTCTCTCCGTTAAGTTGGTCTGTTAACGTAGGTGACGTGTAACGTTAACCTCTTACAAGGCTTAACATGTCAGATGCCACGTAAGCAGGGACCAAATTGATTGATTTACAGAAAATTTCCAAGGACCAAATTGATGGATTTTCAGAAAATTGCCAAGGACCAAATTGATTGATTTTCAGAAAATTCCCAACGGCT
>Ga0315914_1003173_pt1 | contig 25044 bp, 13 predicted proteins | sample MpolenodulesMG_FD_203920 | JGI IMG/M metagenome (GOLD analysis project Ga0315914, IMG submission 203920) | Medicago polymorpha root nodule microbial communities from Los Angeles, California, United States - elongated nodules | ecosystem: Host-associated > Plants > Roots > Nodule | place: USA... | reverse complement strand
CCCTTTATACATTCTTGTTTTTTCAATTAACCCTTTTTTGTTTGAGTTGTGTTAATTTGACATAAAATTTTGATATTAAATTGTGACATCAAATTAGATGGTTGACATAGTTTAAATACATGATTGATTATATATGTTCACTCAATGATTAGTTTCAAATGTTAAAAAATACACACTATCCAAATTACGTTCAAATATACATGGTTTTCAGATGTATAAATATACATGATATTCATTAACCACAAATATGTTCAATTATACAATTGAAAAATATGGTTATTGAAGTCGATAACCATGGTTTATTATGTACGGTTGGTGGTTAATGAGATGCAACGCAATGTTATATTCATTAACCATCAACTGAATTGCGTCAACCATTTAATTTGATGTAAAAAATTTGTGTCAAAAAATGGTAAATGAAATCTATATGTATTATGTTATGTTTAATATGGGTCATATATTCACTTATGCAAGTGGGCTGTTAGTTAAATAAATACATTGTATTAATTGTTCTGATGTTTCTTATATAAATCATATAACCACCTTTAGTAACTTCCTAACACAGACTGAATATGTAACTTCCTAACATAAACAACATATAATAACTGACAAGTAACCATTTATTTATCTACTGTAACATGGGAAATCACTTGAGTGAAGCGGAACAAGAGCACATGTCCTTCCAGCTTGGCCCATTTGTGTGTTGGATTAGAGTTCAGGGGTAAAGTTCTAAAATGGATCGTAGTACATAAAAACATTACATTGTATTCTATACCCCAATATTTTTTTAAATCAAACTGGACGGTTCAAACCATGAACCAGTATTGTCTACCGTTCCGTTATTTAAACATTGTTGTAACCACAAGTATTGCATGATAAAAAAAAACTACAACAACCATTGTGCTGACAGAGACATAAGCACAATTAGCCAAACTCCATGATGAATCAATTGTGTTTTTGTTTGTTTTCTTATTGACTGTTTTTGTTGATCTAACATATTCATTATAAGAAAGGTTTTTCTATGATGCACATAGAAGAGTTTCAACATCTGTGTCCTGCTAATTTTTCCCACATTTGTGCAATCTTGGCCAGGTAGCCAACCCCACTTAGTGGAATAAGGCTTGGTTGTTGTTGTTGTTGTTGTGCAATCTTGCACAGATCTTTACTAGTAAACATATAATCTAGATGAAGGAAATATAATGAAGAAGTAATCATTTTTATGTGATTAATTTTGGATGAAGTGAATGAACTAAGCGCACTCAATGACACGTTCAATTTATATGTATTTTTGTAATGTGCAGGTCTGAATCAGAATATAAGTTTATTGGAAAGATAGTTGAAGAGGTCTCTATAAAGATCAACCGTGTTCCTTTGCATGTTGCAAATAACCCAATTGGGTTGGAGTCTCGAATATTAGAAGTGACATATCTCCTAGGACTAGAGTCTGATGAGAGAGTCAACATGGTAGGCATTTATGGAATTGGCGGAATAGGCAAATCAACAACTGCTCGTGCTGTGCATAACTTGATTGCTGACAAATTTGAAAGCGTGTGTTTTCTTGCTGGCGTAAGAGAGAGGACAATTAACCAAGGTCTTGCTCATCTCCAAGAAACACTATTGTCTGAAACACTTGGGGAGAAAGATATTAAAGTGGGAGATGTTTATAGAGGAATTTCAATAATTAAAAGGAGGCTTCAAAGAAAGAAAGTCCTTTTGATTCTTGATAATGTTGACAAAGTGGAGCAGTTACAGGCGCTTGTAGGAGGACATGATTGGTTTGGATTTGGCAGCAAGATCATAATCACTACAAGAGATAAGCATTTGCTGGCCATTCATGGGATTGTTAAAGTGTATGAGGTTAAACAGCTAACAAATGAAAAAGCTCTCAATATGTTTAGGTGGCATGCATTTAAGAATCAACAAATTGATCCAGATTATGTGGATATTGCAAAACGTGCAGTATCTTATTGTCATGGTCTTCCCTTGGCTTTGGAGGTGATAGGTTCTCACTTGTTTGGAAAAAGTTTAGATGTATGGAAATCTTCATTGGATAAATATGAAAAAGTCCCTCGTAAAGACATCCATGATATTCTTAAAGTTAGCTATGATGATTTGGAAGAAGATGAGAAGGGTATTTTTCTAGACATAGCTTGTTTCTTCAATTCTTATGAAATAGGTTATGTCAAAGAAATATTATACTTGCATGGTTTTCATGCGGAGGATGGTATACAAGTGCTAACTGACAAATCTCTCATGAAAATTGATGTCCGTGGTTTTGTGAGAATGCATGACTTGATTCAAGACATGGGGAGAGAAATCGTGAGGCAGGAATCAACGTTGGAGCCTGGAAGACGCAGTAGATTATGGTCTAGTGATGACATTGTTCATGTTTTAGAAGAAAACAAGGTATGGTAGTTAGTATATCCCCTCTTTGCTTACTAATATTTACACTTTTTTATTAATGTGTATTAGTTAATACATAACTTATAGAATTGTTAGTTTTCCATTCTCAACTACAATTGTTTGATGAAATTTATTACTACCAGCTGAAAAGGACATTATGATTTAGAAATTTGTGTATACAACTATCTATGCAGATGATAGATTCTCAACCTTTAATTTGTGTTTAAATTGTGATTTGGAATTGAAAGGGAACTGATACAATTGAAGTCATAATCGCCGACTTGCACGAAGACAGAAAAGTGAAATGGTGTGGAAAAGCCTTTGGGCAGATGAAGAACTTGAGAATTCTTATAATTAGAAATGCACATTTTTCCAGAGGTCCTCGAATTCTACCAAATAGTTTGAAAGTACTAGATTGGAGTGGATATCAATCATTCTCTTTACCATTCAATTTCAATCCAAAGAATCTTGCAATACTTAACCTGCCTAAGAGTTTCCTTAAACGGTTTGAATCACTCAAGGCAAGTATTCTTTTAAAAAAAATTCATTTGTTAGACATGATCTATGAGCCTAAAACTAATGTTTATTTCTTGTCGAAATCTAACAATTTGAGGCTTCTATTTGTTTAGGTATTTGAGAAGTTGAACTTTCTGGATTTTGAAGGCTGCAAGTTCCTTACTGAAATACGTAGTTTATCTAGAGTACCAAATTTAGGTGCACTGTGTCTTGATTATTGCACTAATTTAATTCGAATCCATGACTCAGTAGGGTTTCTTGATAAGCTTGTGTTATTAAGTGCTCAAGGATGCACCCAACTAGAAAGTTTGGTTCCCTACATGAACTTGCCATCTTTAGAGACTTTAGATCTAGGGGGTTGCTCACGTCTTGAGAGGTTTCCAGAAGTATTGGGAGTGATGGAGAATATAAAAGATGTTTATTTAGACCAGACTGCCCTAGAACAAATACCTTTTACCATTGGAAATCTTGTTGGTCTCCAACGTTTGTTCTTGCGGGGATGCCAAGGGGTGATTCAGCTACCAAACTACATATTGCCCAAACCTGAGATAATAATAACTTATGGTTGTAGGGGATTTCGATCATCAAAAGATGAAGAAAAAGTGAGTCCAAAAGTGTTTGCAAATGCCATGTGTGTTTATAGTGAATATGGGAAGTCCTTCCTTAATGTGTATTCTCTTAATTTAAGCTCCAACGGTGTCATAGAAGCATGTAGTCCTCCGTGGACTCAACATGCACATACACCTAAAAGTCTTGGTTTTGATCCCTTTTATAACCTAGATAGTTGCTGGAGAGTAATTGCGGCTAAGCTTAGAAGCAATGAATCGACCGTGTCTTTTTGGTTTCGAAAAAATTCCCCCAAGATAGCTCTTCGGTGTTATTTAGAACCTGGAAAGCATTTTGACAACAATATGGTACTGGATTTCAAGTTGAATGTAGTGATCAACGGCACTAAGCAACTCTCTACTTCGTGTGAATACATATTTTATACACAAGAAAAGATGGACCAAATACTTTGTTGTGATCTACAATGCAAATCAGATGTTATATTCTCAGAGAAGGAGTGGAACCATGTGGAGATTTTATGCGAGATAGAACATCTCGTGCCATGTGATTCTAATAGGGTCATGACCTACCACGACCGGACCACCAAGAGGATTCTCAAGTGTTCTTTCGTATGTGTGAACCTAGAAAACAATAAGGATGATTTCAGTTTAGTTGACAACCCTGGTTTTCCTGTCAACCGAACAAAAATTTGAAAGGCGCAAAGAATACATGAAAGATTACATTTTATCTACTCCACTTCGAATAGATTTGAATGAGCATGTTGCTAGATTTGTGCTAGAACCACATGATGACTTTTTTAATTACACAAGCATGAAATTTCATGCCAGACATCTCATCATCCTAGTTTGAAAGAAGCTTGAGGCTTGAGAAGTGTGAGATAATATATTTACATCATTGTTCTTGCATTGGATATTGATCTTGGCATAATTTGAAGTGTAACTCATTGATATATATACAGGGTTTTGCTAGAAGATACCTTTTATGAAGGTGTCTTTTAGCAAATTATTCTATGAGCATTTGCTAAAAGACACCAACTAATTTTTATGAATGTGTCTTTTAGCAAAGTTATAACTAAAAAGTGGAAATTACACCTTGAGGTGTGAGTTGCTAAAAGACACATTCATAAGTGGCTTCTAACAAAACCATATATATATATATACACACCCTTTCATTTTTTTTTTTTTTTTTTTTTTATCTTTTTTCTAAAATTAAGTATTCCAGGTTTTGTTTGTTGCTCTTTTCATACGGAGGCTAAATAGTTAACACATTCTTAAATCTGCTTATTGCATGTGTGTAAGTTAAATGTTCATGGGAATTATTATTGGAGGTAGAAATCAATTTTTGTATTTGTATTCTTAAAATATGGTAAAGCTACGGTTCTTGTTGATTTTAGTAAAAGAATCACTCCTAGTATATCAATTGAGCGAAAAGCTTACCCTATACCCCTACATTCATACCTTCACCCTACAAAACATAAAAAATTCCCATTTTATCCCTTTTTGTCATTTGAGTTCACCCCACAAAATATATTTCCAATATGTATAAGTTTTCCGGTGAGTGTGACCAAAATTATAAACCATAATTCTTTGGGAATGATTTACTGATTTTTAACTTTGGCTCAATTGAAGATTACTTTAATTTGAACTACTGCAATCCATAACCAAAAGCACTAGCAATTCGGAATACTACTGGAAGGTTTCCGAAATTTAACAATGTTCGATTTATCACGTCCCCTTTTTTCGTGTTCATCTTTCAAACTAATTGGATTTATTCGTATCAAAATAGGGGTAGACACTGTATGTGGCTCCGTTGAAAAATTTAACAATATTGCTTTCTTCAATGTTAAAAGTCACTTCTATAATGGATCTAATATTTAGAAGATTGGGATGTGTTGGAATGTATAGCTACTTTTCCATTTTAAAGATTAATGGTTTCTAGTTGTAGCATTAGACTTGAATTTTATCCCTTTACTTTTCATTACAATGATTACTAATTAAATAAATCATTGTATAATTTGCAATATCTCAAACAAAACAAAAATCCTTTGCAAAAGAAACCGAGCATATCGGAAGCTCTCTCACTTATTATTGTTATGAAAATTCAAATCCATAGAACAGAAGACTGCACTTTAGCCATGGTTTACATTTTCCGAAACCTTTCCATTGGTATTCCAGTTTGTTAGTTCTTGATTCTGGGTTGCAAATGTTCAAATTAAAGGAATCTTCAATTTTAAAGTTCGGAAATCTTTCCCCAAGAATTCCGGTTTGCACTTATGGCCACCAGAATATATTTGTCGGGGTGAAGTCAAATAACAAAAGGGGCAAAATTGAAATTTTGTAAGATTTTGTAGGGGTGAAGATACAAGTGTAGGGGTATTGAGTAAAATTTCCCAATTGAGCACCTTCAGTGATGAACCTTACTAACGGTTATTTTGTGGGTCTCATTGTGCCCCATAAATACAACTTACACATTTTTTTACTCCACCGGGAAACTCAAAATCTTATATTAGGTTCCACATCTTTAACTTATATATGAGTATTATATTTGTATTTTAACTTATTGTAACTTAAACAATGCATTTTATTTAGGCAAAAATACACTAAATGTTATTTATCTTATTTATTTGTAACAAATTGGTCCTTTATATTTTTTTGTCCCGTTTAGATCATTTATCTATTAAAATGTGCACAAGTCAGAAAAGTAAATTAGGATTAAATTTAGATTTTAAATCCTTAGGAAACTTGTTTAGCGGTCCAAAGAAGAAACTATTTTTTGTAAATTGTGTATTTAACACATTGAAACTCCAAAAAGAAACTTTTTCTGCATGAAATTTATAAATTATATCCTATTTTGAATCTTAACAAGAATCAAGTCTAATTAACCCCAATTTAGGTTTGAAACAAAATCATGTCTAATGAACCCGAATTCAAGTTTGAAATAAAAATGAAAATAAAAAATAACAGAAATTAAGTTGAAAACATTGAGGTTGCATTGCAAAATAATGGCATTGAGAAGTTTCTTGCTAATAAATATTTAGGACACATGTTCAAGAAAGAAAAAAATGAAATTTATTTGATAAAAAAAATGAAATTTATATTTGAAAAAATTATTATAAATTTTAGGAAAAAGGCATCTCGTAATTTTAGAAGTTTCTTGCATACAAGTTTATTATATTTCTTGTGTGGGCCCTTCGATTTTTAGGAAAAAAAGCATTTGGTAATTTAGAGTTTGACTGAGAGGAAAGTAAAGTCAAGAATCAAACTCAGATTCTTTTACTTCATCTGTCTCGGATTACCTGAGTCATTTGCTTATTTCACACATATTAAGACAAATGTATAAATGAAGGAGAGAAAAAAATGATTTTATGTGCTCGTGTTAAGTATTGGTACATTCTCCACTATCATAAATGTTAAGTGGAATATATTGAAATGGGAATGACGAAAGTAATATTAATTAGAGTTATAAAGGGAAAAAAATAATTAATATTGTATTAAAAAGTGAAATGACTCAGTTATCTTAGAACACATTTTTTTTCTTCAAATGACTCAGTTGTTATGAGACAGATGGAGTAAACAATTCGTTATTTGGTGGAGCTCATTAACTAATCAAGCTAATTGTTTTTTTTTGTTGACAGAATGACAAAGAAATAAGGAAGAAAAAAAAATCCACAAACAGGGTTTAGCCTGGAGCCTCTACACTGACTCCAACTTTGAAGGAGGAGTCTACCAAAATGTCACACCTAACCTTGAAGAACGACCGAACTTGACCAAAAAATATGCGCAACAGTTTACCTCTCTAAGCACATGTTGGAAAGAAATGTTAGGAATATGCTCCTTTAAACCAAAGATCTTCACTAACAAAGAAGCGTATGCATGCATGTGCGAGTGGTCTGGAATCTGGATGATGAAGAAGGCAGATGACTTCTAGAGAATCTGTCGCGCAAATAACTTGTTGAATTGAGTTTCTTAATACCAACATCGAACCATGATAAACACCAAAGAGCTATAAAAAAAAGTGCATCCCCTGCCCCTCATTAGAAGAGAAACCAACTATCCAATTGCCCTTGTTGTCACGAAGTAAACCCGCAGAACCAATGTAATGAGAGGCACCCCAACTTCCATCAATATTCAACTTAACGCATCCATCTTGTGGTGGGGTCTACTTAACAATGTTACGATTAATATGGTGCTAAAAGGAGCGAATATTATCATAAGTTAGGTCTGTACGCATGATGTCTATAAAATGAATGACATTTGGGGTTTTCCATTACTTGTCACCAAGCGTATGGTTATTTCTTAAGCGCCATATCCACCAAATAGCTATTTCTAACTTGTTTCCAAAAGGTCCTTTAGACATGGTTTGTAACTATGTTTTCAGGGTTGTGAAGATGAAGAAATATGTATGATTAACACTACAAATTTGCTGTCAAACTTCCTTCGATGAAGCATAATCTCTAAGGCAATGAAGCACATCTTCATCATGGATTCCACATCTTTGGCATACAGGAGAAGTTGCCAAGTGATAGTGATGGCGAAGCTTGTTAGTTGGGATCACATTGTTCATGCAAAGCTAAAGGAAATGTTTCACCTTAGTTGGAATCGACAATTTCCAAATTCAATCCCAACTTTCATTATCATTCTACTCTTTACAACGAGATAAAAACCAACTATATGTTATAGTGCAAGAATATCTTCTTGTTTGAGCAGCTCCCCAAACCCATATATCGTGAATATTATCATCAAAGACCAAAAAAGGGGGGATCGATCAACTATCATTTTAAGCTCGTTTGGTTAGAAGTTTATTACATTTGGTTTTAATGTGTGCATCAAGATTTTTATTACGTGCATCAAGTTTATAATATCTATTTTATGTTTTTTGAATGATAAATGTTATAGCTATTAGTTTATTTTGTCAAAAAAAAAGAAGCTATTAGTTTATTAGATTAATATTTGACTCTTTGTTCATATTTAAACTGACAACCTTCAACTATTTTTTCTTAGTTTAAATCAGTTCATTTATCCAACACCCCAATGTCTAATATTTATATGACATATAATGTCAATATTATAGATTTAACATTGTCATTTGTTTTTAACTGCTTACTTAGTTTACGATGTGTTTGATACTTGTACTTTTTTGTTTATGTTGTTTTGTTGTGTTACTAGTTACTACTACTTGGCTTTTCGCACATCAAAAACACTCTTAATGCTTATGTTCCAAAATTTGACACGAAGCAAGCCAACACAACATCACATAAGCAAAAACAAAAATTAACAAAACCGACAATGTTGTCTTTTATTACAAGAAAATAATTAATTAAAATTATTTTGGTCAAAAGTTAATTAATTACATTTACCCGTTAATTAAGACCCCGTTTAATTTCCAAATCTTCTTCCTTTCTCGTCTTCTGCAACACAAAAAATAACACAATCCAAAAAGCAAAAAAATAAAATAAAAAACGAATAAATTAGGGTTTAGTTCATATTCAATTTTGTTCAATTCAATTGAATTGAATTTCGAATTTCAATGATGATGGAAGGAGCAAGCAATGGAGGAATGTTGTATCACGAGGTACAAGAATCGAAGCTTTGCGCTGTTCATTGCGTCAACACTGTTCTTCAAGGTCCGTTTTTCTCTGAATTTGATTTGGCTGCTCTTGCTTCTGATCTCGATTGCAAAGAGAGGCAGATGATGATGATGCCTGCTCACTCCTCCGCCGGTGGTGATTTGTTCTCTCATAACGTCTCCCTTGATGGTGATTTCAGTATCCAGGTTTTTTTTCATTTCTTCCCCAAAATTCTCTTTTTATTATCTTATTGTTTCTTATAATTCATTCAATTATTGATTTTTCGAATAATTTTATCATGTTTTTGATTTTGATGTATGTTGGGTTTTGTTTGAATTTGCTTAGTTTTGTTTTATGATAAAAAAAAAGTTGATTTTATTTTTAATTTGCTTCATTTTGAAATTGATGTATGTTGGGTTTTGTTTGAGTTTGCTTAATTTGATATTTTTTTTTTTTTAATTTGCTTCATTTTGATTTTGAATTTGCTTCATATATAATGATAATTGATGAGAAATACTTATAAGCGGTTTAATTAGGTTAAGTCATGTCTAGTGTGGCCAAGAAGGTTAGTTTAGTTGCATCCTGCAAAAACCTGTTGATGTGAAGACCTTGTTGGTGTGTAATTTGTAAGCACTATATAAGTTTTGTTGAAGTTTGTATGGATCTTGATGAGTCCCACAGATGCAGCACGGTTTAAATTTTCATTATTTGACAACCGATGGTGGAAAATAGTGGTTTGTTCATATTCTGCTATGTTATAGCGTTGTATTCGCCATTTGATAACACTTTGTACTAAATAGGGTTTGGAAATGACTAGGAAGTTAGGATGTAAATTGGTGGTTATCACCCCGTGTCTATTACGGGTGGAGGGGGTCACTAATTGGAAGCTCCATACATTTGTAGGAATTTTCAATGGACTCTTCAACAAACATATTTTGTGGCAGATGTTATTGTTCTTCCTTTGGTTTGTTGTGACTTGATTTTGGGCATTCAATTGCAGAACAATAGTGATTTGTTCAGATTCTGCCACACTTAAATGCTATAGGCGCTATTTGACTACATTGATTATTTAAAAAGAATGTTTGTAGTTATATCTGTGAAGGCTTTCTTTTGTGTTGATGAAATTAAAGGTGAGTTTTGAGAACAGCTTACATTCATGGCATGATTGGGTTTATTATCTTTGTTGATTTAGAATATTTTGTGTTGTTTGTTTGGATTTAATTTAAATAGAAACAGTTTCTAAGTTTTATTTTTGTTGAGGAATTTTGTTTTCGATTCTCTTGTTGTGTATGTGCATGGCTGATGCAAATAAGTCTCATTGTGGCGTTATTGTGATAGTGCGTTTTGATTTGGCTGTTGAGTTTTAATGTCTATACGTTATAGATGGTTTTTATGAGATTTGTATGTAGTGAGGGAGCTAGTAAGTTACCCATGCGAGATATGTATACGTCATAGATGGTTTTTATGAGCTTTGTATTTAGCGAGGGTACTATTTAGTTACCCATGCGAGATACGGATCTCTTTTGTTTTCATGCGTGTTTTGTAACCGATACTATTAAAAAAATAGTACATATGCATGCATTCATTGAAACCGAATAATTGTGTTTAATATAGGTTATATCTTAAGCAGTTATGTATTGATTTCGGCAGTAGCACTTAACACACTGCTAGTTTCATTTGACATTTACCCCCTCCTTTTTGAACTTTTATAGTGAGAATATTACGTCAATTAAATGGTAACGTTTCGATATGCCTTGTGTTATAGCTTCAGCTCCTTTCTTTTGTGTTGGTGAAATTATAGATGAGTTTTGAAAACAGCTTAAATTCGCAATAGGACTGATGTTTTTTGTTTTATTTTGATAGTTTCTTGTTTGGGCTGTTAGGAATTAGGGTTTCAATTAAATAGAAACAGTTGGTAAGTTTTTTTCTTTTTTAAGAAATTGTTTTTGACTCTCTTGGCTGGAGTTCAGTTATAATGCTATATACTTCACAAATGGTTGTTATAACCTTTGTTTAGTAACATTTTGTTTTCACAGATGTTTTGTAACAGCACTATTAACTAAACAAATACTAGTATTGTTGTACATTCAACATTGAAACTGAATAATTGAGTTTCATATTAATTGATATCTTGATCTCCCCATTTCCCTTCCCTCTCAAATCCTTTTTGACGAACGTACCATTGGGGGCACCTTTGTTAAGCTTTTGAAAGAACTTACGGAAATATTGTGTTAAAAAAGCGATCTATATTTTGTAAAGCAGAAGCTATTATTCGTTAAAAACAATTGTAAAATCTTGTTTTGTTTTGAAAGGTAGTTATAATTTTTAGCAGATACTTTGGTAACTTTGCATTGCAATCAAAATCACATTTTTCTCAAATTTTTATTGTTGTAAAAGCTTAAACAACAGCCTAGAAACTTTTAACAGTGATCCTTTTTGAGATAGTTATTTTTTCATTAAAAAACTGAAACAAACGGTGTTTTTAAAACTGCAGTATGATCCATATTTTTCTTTCTTATGTCTTCTCCTGTATGCCATCTGTCGCTTATGCTTAGTTTGTACCTTACTTAATCTCTAAGGTTTGTGTCACGATCATCCAAGCCCTGAGTCTGACTGGTGCCTAGCTGCTAGTATGAAAAACCTAATTATCAAAACGTAGCAAAATAGAACTTCCCAATATAACCATGTTTTTTTAATTTGAGTAAGATTTGGATAGCTTTGTATTTCCAACACCCCAAAATATCCAACTCTGATATCAATATATAAGTAGAAGTTTCTTAATACATGATGTTCAAATCTATTATGAAAACATCTAGTATGTCCTTTTCCCTATAGCTGATGAATATTTTTAGTATCTAAATAACATTGATGGCCGCAAAACAAAGGAGGCCTACCAAAAGATAAAGGATGCCATACTGTATCTACTCTTATTTCTCTTCTGCTGGGGTTTGGTCCTCTTCTTTCTCCTTCATTTTGCTTGTCACTTGATTTTCTTTCCGAGGCCATGCTGGTTCCTCCATTGCTTGACGAAATTTGTTGTTCCCATTCTATGACTTTGGCACCTCTAAATTCTGGCACGGCGATGTTCTAGGCTGATTTTAGTATCCACCCCTATCACAACTTGTAGTTCAGCCCTTTTATACTCTGTTACTCTCCTTGTATCATCCAAATTTTTTCATCTATGACTATAAGTTGTGCAAACTTAATCAACTCTCATATGACCTACCCCTGCAACTTCGGTCATGACCTGCAAAGAAGCTCTTTTTAGAGATATTCTTGCTCTAGCACCTGTACTGTACAATATATATATATATATATATATTCTTCCTTGTATATGCGCACAATGCCCTCATGGTTAAAACTTGTGAGATTTCATGTGTTTTGATTGAACAAAGGTGGGAAACGATATATACGGCGTTATGTTTGGTAGTGATTTGTGAGTTAGTTAAAAGGTTAGTCTGTGCTGTATATTAATAAGAAGGGATTAGAAAGAGGGCAGGTGATAATTTGAAATAGATTTGGGGCCTGCAGCTAGGAGGCACATACCCTTAAGATTTTGTTATTTCTTTGTAATTGAAGAGTAAATATCATTATGTGCAGTCCATCATTATGTGCAGTCCATTAAGATTTTCATGTACCATCAGAGGGAAATAATATCTATTAGCACGTGAAATTGTTGAAGAGCTAGATAAGGGCCAGATATTTCCTTGGAAAGAAATCACATTTAGTAGCACGCGATCCAAGCCCAAATTATTGGGATGAATTGACGCGTTGTAAGCCAATAACAAAGTCCATCCTCTATTTGGATTTTAATCTTATTTTCAACACAATTGATATATTTTATAGCATTATTTAGTCTGGAATCATTATCAAAGTCCATCTTCTATCACTGTATATTTTCATCTATAATTTTTTTGGGAGAGGAAATTCTCATCTATATATTATTGTTGAAATTAAGATCTTCAATTATATTTTGCATGTTGCTACACCTTTGTTTCCTTGTATGATTTAGATTCTGGGAAAACATTATTAGTTTAAAGTAATGGTATCTATTTATTGAGATGTTTTTTTTTTTAAGAGCTGTTTATTGAGATGTTGCATGCATCCAATATTCTATTGGGCAGGCAATTTAGTTTAGGACTTTGATCCTTTGCTATTTTATGAGTTACTTAACTGTGCAAAGTCTTTCTTGTAGGTTTTACAAAAGGCTTTGGAAGTGTGGGACCTACAAGTCATTCCCCTCGATTCTCCAGTTGCTGAGCCTGCCCAGATTGACCCTGAGCTGGAAAATGCCTTCATTTGTCATTTGCAAGATCACTGGTTTTGCATCCGCAAAGTGAATGGTGAATGGTATAACTTTGACAGTCTCTATGCAGCTCCACAACACCTTTCCAAGTTTTACCTTGCAGCTTATCTCGACTCTTTGAAAGGTTTTGGATGGAGCATATTCCTGGTGAGAGGAAATTTCCCAAAAGAGTTTCCCATCTCTTCGGCTGAATCCAACGGTTTCGGGCAATGGCTTTCACCTGAAGATGCTGAGAGAATAACTAAATCTTGCAACTCAGTACAGCAGGCTCCACAACAACAAAGAGTTGTTGAAAGGCAACAACATTCAAATCCGTTTCTTTCACGTGAGGAAGCTGAAATGTTTTCGGACATGGAAGATGAGGATCTAAAAGCGGCTATAGCAGCTAGTTTGTTGGATTCAACCCCAACCATGACCAATTTCGCTGAAGCCAGTGCTCCTCAAAATAATGACAAGCAAAAGAGTATACAAGTAGAAACCATTGAAGCTAGTGTACCTCCTAGTGATGAAAGCAACAAACATGTGGAAGCTACCGAAGCTGGTTCTCTTCCGAATGATAGAAACAACCAACAAGTCTCGTCTTCTTTAGGTGGTGGTAACTCTCAAAGTGGAAACCAGAATAAAGAAAACACTCCTTGAGAGAAGATTGTGTTTTAATTGTACCAGATTTGTTTTTGCAATTGAGGACAATAAACTATACCGGTTTAGTTGGTTGAAACATACATCAATGGCTTAAGGTCATTGTACTGTGCAGTATACATCAATTGCATAATTTATAAACTGTAAGGAAAACCCTTCAACATTTTTATTTGAATATGAAACTATCAAGTTTTGACAATGCTTTTTAAACCCTTTATCATTTCCATCTGATTGTGATAGCTCTGTCTACATAGTCTAGAAAATCGTTGGCCGTACTGTTAAAAGTTGTTTGTGCTAATCGTCGGAACTCTCGACTTTTAAAATTTGGGTTGAGTTCAATTCAATATTACAATACCGGTTTACAAGGTGAGAGTTGCTTTCTTATTTAGGCCATATTACTATCTCAACATCCCCTGGCCAGGATTAGATATGTTTAATGTGACCTTTGTAAAGCAAGAATTAGGAGGTTCTTGTAGTGTACTAAAAAATCTTTGTACTATGGTGTCAATATACATTTTCACTAATTTAAGCATGTTTACCTACAAAATGACTTGAACATATAATCCATTTAAAATGTTATATTGCAAAATAATTTGTCATGTTAGTCAAAAAATTTAAAATGTTAAGTTTTACTTTAAAAGATTGGTGTTACATTCATCAAAAATAAAATATAATGTATTACAGGTATGATAGACTTCAAGATTTGTAACACAAACAGTTTTTCCAAAAGTCTTGATTAAATACTCCCTCCGTCCTATTTACAAGAAACAATTGATTTTTTAGATACATTTAATAATTTATGTATCTAGTCAAGAATTTAAACCAGATACATAAATTATTCAATGTATCTAAAAAATCAATTGTTTCTTGTAAATAGGACTAAAGGGAGTATAAATTAACTTATGACATGATAGGGAATGTAAGATTGGTTTGATGGTTGGGGATGAGGGAAGTGGAGTGGTAAGGAGGATAGGAGTTCGATCTCCACTCACATCCTAATTACTGACCATATTAATATTGGTTGTTTTTCTGTTCGTACCAAAATAGTCGATTAGACCTATCTCTTGATTCATTTTATCGAATGATCAAGTTAAAAATAATAATTATATTTTCATTCTTTCAAAAAAAAAAAATTATATTTTCATGAAAGATAATAAGTTTTTTTTTTTGGGTAAGAATTATGGATTTTGTTACTATGTACAAATATCTTTCCACAATGCACTTTCCACATTTTATTCATCAAACAAGACATCTAATGAAAAATGATATACCCTAGAAAAGTTTAGTCAAGCCCCACTGCAACCGAAAGTTTTATATCAAAAACAAAGAAAAACAAACGTCTAATAGTAAATGATTTCATCTTTGAAATAATATTTTTCAGTGTTTTTCTATTTTTTTTTACTACATTGATGCATTTCGTGTCTAAAATGTTTTGGACCCGTAGAATTTATATTAAAAAACTTAGTATTAAATAATTACTAATTTGTTTTCTTTGAGGTAAAATGAAAATGAAAGACCATAGAGGATTGATAAAAGGTCCACGGTCCCTTTGAAATGAACTGTGTGACTAATAAAAAAAAATTAAGGATTCAAAAAAGAAATAATTGATAAGTTTTAGGTAGAAAAAATTGATTTTTAATGTTTCACTGTGTTCTTTTTTACACAAAAAAGAAAAAGTTTATGTGAGTTGGATTCTGGTGCTTAAGGCCTCAAGGCATAAGAGCGTTTATAAACCATCCACTAAAGAGGTTATTACATCGACAATGAGAGTTTAACTCACGACTTTGCGAGTGAGTCAACTTCTTATCAATTGAACCAACTTTCATTGAAGTTTCAATCTATTACATATACAATTTTTAAGACAGAGTTTTCACTTTAAATCTAAAACACGTATTAGTATTTCTCCTAAATAATAAGGGATTGCAACAAATCATAACTAAAGACTATCACAATTTGAACAAGAGATTGCACATAGAGTTTTAACATGTTCAATCATATTTCATTATTAAGCTACTTTATAGTTTCTACAATATAGCAACAATTTTATATGTGTTGAGATGTGAGTAGATTAATGTATATCTTATCAAAATTGTAGATAGAAATTAAATCATTTATCCCCATTTTTGTGTTAGCAAAATTGTAGATTGGTTGGCATCAGAAACTGAAAAGCAAATAAGCACTCCACTTTTAGGCTGGAAAATAAAAATTGAGACCATACCATAAAAACCTTCCCTAAAGAAATTAATAATTCAGGGACCACTGTTCCAATAAAATTCAAAACAATAATAGGAAAATAAAAATAAAAATACATAAAAAAGAAGAGGGAAGAAAACAAAACTATATACTAAAATTGATTAAGAAAAACAAAAACATAGTTCACTGTTTTTCTTCCTTTTCTGTGTGTGGATCATTTCAAACCTCTCTGCTTTTTGCTGAGACAAATCCTTTCTTCATCATCATTTTCCTCTTCACTAAAATGGGTTCATCTCAAAGATTATTCAACAGAGAAAGAACTCTTCATGAGATCCTTGGAAGTGGTCAAGGTAACACCATTTTCTCATACTTTTTTTTATTAAATTTCTTAACTTTATTCATTATTTCATTCAAATTCTCATTGTTGTTTTGTTTACATTCATTTAATTCTGTTTAAAATCCAAATAAGCTTAATGGGTTGTGCTTAATGCTTATATATATATTTTGTTTCATTTTTTTAGTACTAATTTTGAAAAAAATGATCTTTGATATTGAAATTGTTTTTGAATCAATGTGATGTTTGAATGCAGTTGCAGACTTGATCCTATGGAGAAGGAAGAATCAAACTGTGATGATATTGTTGGTTACATTAGCTGCTTTTGTTGTGTTTGAGAGATCTGGTTATACCCTTTTGTCTCTTGTTTCTAATGTTCTTCTCCTTCTTGTTGTTATTCTTTTTCTTTGGGCTAAATCTGCAGCAATTCTTAATAGGTAATTAAATACTACTCACAAATTTATGTTTCTTTTTTAGTATACTTGACTTCGAATTGGATCGCCTTGACTTCCATTTTGTTGTTTGAATCATTTGTTTCGATTGACTTGTTTGAGTTTATCTAGTGACGTAAAAACTTATAAGACTGTTTGAGAATTGAGAGAGCTTGTGAAAACAGCTTATGACGTGTTCATACATTATTTTCCATAATCTCTCCAGGATAGCTTATGAAAACAGTTTATAAGAACACAATTTGACTTTATTTTATCTTTTACTATAGAAAAAACTTATACTTACACACCTATATGATAAGCATTTATGTTTTAAGCGCTTAATTAAACTGTTTATCCAAACATGGCCTAAGTGTGTTAAATTGTCAAGTGGTTTATTGATCATTGACATTTCAAATTTGGATATTGATTCTGATCTAGAATTGTAAAATATTTGTAGTATTTTTCCTTTTTCGTTTATTTGGGTTTTACTTTGTCTATTGCCAAGGTTTAGTGGTAAAAAATTGCTATGATTTGGATGCTGAAGTTTGTGTTAAATTAAATATATACCATATGCTTAAATTGTATCTGCTAATGGGGGTTGTAGATTATACATTCTTAGATGTTGAAATTTTAAGAAATATGAAGCATGGTTTAAAAACTTAATGCTTTCCGGACAACTGAGGTGTAAGTCTGTATCAATGTTTAATGTCTAGTACTTGCTTTTTTAGATTGAAAGGACAATAGTTATTTGGCATTCAGATTCTATGCAGTAACTGCGTGATCCAAAAACAGTATAACGTAGTTATTGATCTTGCTGGTCCGATCTCAAATCAATTGTTAAGATTATTTTAAGTTGATTTGGTGAAGGCATAGTGTGAGCCAACTGATCTCAAATTGATGGCCAAAATCAATAATGTGTGTAACTGATTTAACACCAAGTCTTAAAAGTTTCATGACCTGACATCCATTTAGTTAGAGTCATTTTGATTCTGAAGTGGGATAAATACCTTATTTGCATCAGAATACCTGTAAGAGAAAATAGTCATTAAACTAATAAAAACCTCTTACAGTACATTATGGCTACTTATGAACGAACTAGCTTGACGGACATATGTTGAGTAACCGTATGGCTTCCTAAAGATTAGGGTTTCATCACATTAATCTTCCAAAGAATTTTATCACCAAAATTAGTCTCCTCAATGATTAGGTACCAGTCCTCTAAAACTTTTGTTGCAAAATTAGTTACTCAACCCCCCTCACGCTCAAGACAGAACATCTAGTGCATGACCAAGTGATCGCAGGTGGTCTGACAGATCTTTGATAGGCTCTAATACAGTCTCATAATTTGAACTTGACCTAGTTCAACTTTATAAACTAGCTTGTAAGACAAGGGATACCTCAAACTTTTAAAATTCATATTTGGACCTAACTCAATCACACAAGCTAGTTAATGGGGTGACGGTTACCCCTTAGGCCCCTATATTTGTAACATAACTACTATCCATGTCATATCACTATCCAATGTAGACTCCCAACACCCTCTTACGTCTAGAATTTAATTATGGAGTCTGACTTGTGTGGCCCAACGAATATGATAGACTCTAATATTATATCAGAAATTTTTGACCTAATTCAACCTCTAAAGCTAGTTCATGGGGTGAGGGTTGCTCTGCATGTAATAACTACCATTCAGGCCATATCGTTATTTAATGTATGACTCTCAACAATTGTTCATAGTTCATGCTTTACATTTATCAATAAAATTTACAAAAGCATGTTAAACTGTTGTTTTTTTGACAGACCTGCTCCACCTCTACCACAGTTGCATCTGTCAGATGAAATGACAAATGAAATGGCAGCTTTCATCCAAACCAAAGTTAATAATCTGTTTTCAGTTTCTCAAGATATTGCCCTTGGTAAGGACTCGAGGCTGTTTCTGAAAGTAGCTGCATACCTCTGGTTAATTGCTGTTGTTGGTGGCTTGACTGATTTTCTTACCTTGGCATACACCGGTAAGTTTCTCTTATTTGATCAAAATAGACTTAGAACTTGTTTGGGTTGGCTTATTTTAGTTTATCTAATAGCATGAGCATTTATGAGACAATTCGGAAGAGTATATGGAAATAGCTTATGACATGTTAATGTATCAAAGTTCTTCTCAGCTTATTTCCATAAGCTCTCCAGGATAACTTATGAAAATTGTTTGACTTTATTTTATCTTTTGTTATAGAAATAGCTTATACATAAGCACTTGTATGAAAAACGCTTCCACTACAAGTGTTTAAATAGCTTATGGAACTAAGCTTAAAGCTATATGAAAACAACTCGACTTTATTTTGTCTTCTTTTATAGAAATAGCTTATGCACAAGAACTTATATAATAATTGTTTATGCTATAGCGCTTAATTAAGTTGTTTATCACAACATACCTTTAGAATCTATTAGTATTAGTTCTTGAAAATTGCAGTAGCAAATTTTTTTTATAAAAATATTGAATTTGTTGTTGTGGTTTGACTATGTGGCAGGTCTCTTTATTCTTCTTACTATCCCAGCACTTTATGAAAGATATGAAGATTACATTGATAGATTTGTTTTGAAGTGCTACAGCAAATTATGCCAATTGTATAGGAAAATAAATGAGAAATATATCAGCAGAGTCCAAAACTGGATTCTGGAGAAGAAAAAGCTGAGCTGAGTTTGTATTTTCATATTGATTTTGGTCAATTTCTTTTATTACTCTTTTGAAATATTTCTTACTATGATCATTGGTGTCATAGTCAGATTGTGGTTGTGTGTATAGGGATCTTCTCCCAATTAAAATTTTGTTTATTTTTCATTTTTCCAACTACAACGGTTAACCTCTTTTTGGTACGGAACATGGATCTATCAAGTTACACTCATGCATGCATTCCACATAGATAATTCAAGAGCCTACTTAATTTGGAATTTTTTGGTTTGTTTTAACTATCAAATATTTGCAAGGTTCAAACCATGAAGAGTGATTTAGGGACACCAAATTTAATCTTTGAAAGAAGTACCTCTATTTCTAATTTTAATTAATAAATAAATTGTAGTCGATTCCACTAAATCCATGTGTTCGACTTCACTTAGTGAAAAGTTAGTGAAAAATATTTCCTTCTTGTTGTCTAAGATGAGACTTTCAAACTTTAGTGGGATCGATTTGAATTCTAACCAATAAAAAAATGTATTGAAAATGTTGTGTTAGAGAGTGTAGTATTTTATAAATTTGTGGAGTTGCTTAAAATTTTATAAATTATAACGTCGTTTGAAATCCTATAAATTCTTATGATATAAATTGTTTGAAACCTAGATTACAAAATATCGATTATAAAATTTCTTTAAAATTCATTATAATATTGCATAGTCTTTTTAAAGCGGACACCTCTTTATTTGCAAAAATTATCTTTTGAAACTGTAACCTTAATGTCAAAAGATTACATTTTTCACAATATTTCTCAATTTAAAGATTTGTGTATCAATCCCCAATTATCACTATCATAAAATTCAGGAATCAGATTGATTGAACCAATACATCACTGGTTTAAGTCAGGGGTTAAAAAAATTGGATGATCTGCATTCAAACACTAGTGAGGAAAAAATACACAATTCAGATCACTAATTATTATCATTGAGTGTTTAAAAAAATTACTGATCAAACTAATTGAACCGATAAACTCAAATTATGTAAATACCATATTCCAAAATTTATATAAATTTCAATGCCTTTTTATTAATAATTTTGTTTACACTACCCAAAAAAAATTAATAATTTTGTTTTAAAAATATATATAATTCATTTACCCCAACACACAAGAGCAACTTACTGCTCAATAGGATCCATAAGATGATTTCACCCTCCATCATAACAGATTTGATTGCGTTGCTAATAGCTGTCAGTGATGATGTGGCAAGTTTGTTGGCACTAGGTGGGATAACTTGCTCGGCAAGTAATTTATCTTCTTCCTTCGATCTTAACAATTCTTTTGAAAATGAAAATTTTCTCAGATCTGAAGTGTAAAATTTGGGTAGGAGTAGGTTGATATGAGAGGAGAAGTGGGGCGCCTGGGTGAAACAAAAGGAAGTGAAATTAGGGTTTCAGATAAACTAAGAGAGAGAAAATGAATATGATGAAGTGAATATTTGTTCAAGTGTGCAGAATTATATACTAAAATTTATTATGTTTTAATCAAAGTATTGATTTTAAAAAAACAAATTGAAGAGCAAAATTTTTTATGAGAAGCTACGTTGCAAGTCAGAATATGAAGAAGTCAGACTCTGAAGGACATCTCCCCGTGCAATGGTTGTTCAATATGTCTCTCAAATTGTTTAATCGATTGGATCATAACTTTCGATAAAAAATTTGTGTGTATATCTCTAATCGGATTGTAACTTCCAATCTACTTTTTAAAAAAATTGTGAGTAATTTTGAAAGGTTCTATTGAGCAACCATCCTTCCATGCACTCTCATTGACACTACAATATGACTCATTGTTTTGCCTAATGCAAATATCCAAATATTCATGTTAATCAACCAAGCATGCCAATATTGTGCATCAATCACGAATCCAAATTTATGATCCATTAACTTTAGTGGTTAGGTTCTCATTTCTCTTCTATTTGAATACATCAGCAAAAGCTTTTGGCATTCAATCTTCCAAAAAATAAATTTCCTCTTCTCATTTTCACGTTAAGTCCAAACTTTTTCAAGCACAAAAGGCAATGTAGTATAAGTTTAGGAGACTAGTTAAGTTATAGGTTGATTTTTTGGTGGACAGCCTTGACAAATGATAGGTGGTTGACGATACACTACTAAGTAAAAATTATTCAAAATTCATTCCTTTTGAAATTAGAAGTTTACATTTCTTTTCGTTTACATGGACTTCATATGTGTTGGTTCGGCAAAAACAATGAAAAGCAAATAGAAGTTGAGTTTTGAGGTAAAAGTTTTCCTTTTTTTGTTTTGTTTTTGTCGATTCAAAATTGCTAAGTAATTGTCCCGGTCAGTATGATGAGGAGGACCATAAACTTCTACTTTTGAAAGACGGTGTATATTAAAGTATCATATTTATGCAAATTGTACATATGACTAAATATGGTTTTAACTCCATAGGAATATCGACATAGTTGAAATGCCAACTTCTCATATTTGCATATTTGTGCTTTGATCTTAATAAAAGTTATAGTAGTCTAATTATAGTTGCCTATAGCCAGCTTATTGGCCAATGAACTTCTGTATGAGCTCATTTTTATACAACTCACAAATCGTTTAAAGTTTGAAGAATTTTTAATTATTGAGCTAGAGTAGTCTAATTAAAGTGATTATATTTAGAAAAATAGAAGATAAACATGCAATAAATTTCGCCGATATGACCCTATTGGATTCTACCATTAAAATTTGAGTTGCATTGAGTATATTTACTAAAGTTCGTATATTAACTTAAAATTAATTAGTTTTAAAAGTTCAAACAAACACAATTACAGTTATTGAAAATGATTTCTGGCTTAAAATAATTTTTCTAAGACTCAAATTAAAACAACATTTTCTTGTAGTTGTAGCTTTCAAATGAATCTATGGAGTACGGCCAAAAACAAATGAATCTAACTTTTCAGTCAGGGAAGGGTATTAATAAATAAAATAACCATAGCAGTTCCGTAACTTTTTGTCAAAAATGTTGGTTTGTCATTATCAACCACTCAAATCTTTACACTTACACTATTTTAGTTAACAATTATAAATTTAACAGAAAAAACAACTCTGATTGCATGTCGTCTTTTTGGACTTTGCTAATCCTCATTTATAATTTAATAATTATTTCAAAAAATTAAAATTGTTTTTAGCACTTTAATAAATATGAATTATTTTCTTTTACCAAATGAATTATGTCACTTTAAATTTAGTTTTAGCAAAAGTATTCAAACATAAAGAATGGGGTAGTGTTGAATAGTGAGAATTGATTTGATTATCCATCTTTGGGGTGATATCGTGTGAGAGATTTAGTAGGGTTTTTAGTTTAACAATCAATAAAATGTCTGTGGTGAATATGTGTAGATTGGAGGTGGGATGTTGACGAAGGTGGGGTAATGTTGGAGAAGAAGAGTATTTGTTTTGGATGAGGATTTGGTAACAAAATGTTGTTCATTATGAAGGCTAATTTACACGACAGTTGGTCGTGGAGGCATGAACATTAATAAATATAATTTTGTCGAAGGAAGGAGTACTTATTTGTATGACTCTTTTCGAATAGCAGACTTTTCAGAAATGATAACTTGACTCGACATAGAATCATTATTGTGATTAGGTGGACACATGAATGAAGAAAACTCTAAGTATTTATTTTTTGATTGATAAAAATTTGTAATTTGATTTCTCATCGAAGCGGTTGATGAAATGGGAAAGTGTTTAGCTAGGAAGGGTTTTCTTAGCTTGTCCCATGTGAAAAAGGAAATGGACTTCAATGAATGTAGCCAAGTCCTCACTATTTCCTTTAATGAAAAAGGGAAGAGTTGAAGTCGTATGATATCACTTGCGACTTTAGACATTTCAAAAGTGTCACAATATTCTCAGTAAATAGCAAAATGAAGATTTGGGTAATTCGTCAGGACACTGGAATATTGGTTTTGTTGCACGATAGACAATAGTGATGGCTTAAGTTCAAAATTATTAGTATACATCGTTGGGTCCATAATACTTGAATGCAGATCATCAACGGTGGGAGTTTCCTTGTCATTTGAGGATCTATATTCAGCCATTTGTAAAACTAAAAGGAATTAGCGATGTTGCCAAACAATAGCCTTATGCTTTGTTTGCAAGTTTGGAGAGGAAGGGATGAGAAGACTTGTGAAAAAAGGAATAAGCAAGTGGGAGGGGAGGGCTTTCGGGGGTTAACTTTTCTTCATAATTTTAAACCCTCCTCATTTGGGAACTAAAAAATTGTATTGGAGGAGGGTTTTGGGGGGTTTATATGAATTCTTCAAATTTAATTTATGGTGCTATATATTTTTTTAAATTAAAAATATAGTAATTATATGTATTAATTTATCATTCTATAAAAAATTACTCTTTTAAATTTTTTAAAAGATTTCTCTATTTTCCCTCATATTTTCCACCTGTCAAAGCATTTTCTTCTTTTTTCCTCAAACTCGCAAACAAAGTCTTAAAATACTAAGCACATATGATTACAAGTTTTTTTTATATATATAAAAATATTTCTTCTTTTTCTAATCCATTAAAAAAATCCATTTAAATACCTCATTCGTCTTATTTGGGACGGTAATTATTTTTGGTCAAATTTGGACGGTAACTTTATCTCATTTTTCTTAAACAGAATGAAAATTACATCTCATTATTTTTACAATAAAAATTAGATCTCATTCATTAAACCTCAACGTACCCTTCACATACATTGAAAATAACTTGCATCTTTCTTCTTCATACTTCTTAAAATAATGAAAAGTCCAACCTAATGAATGCGATTATTTCAATCAATATATAATAGATTTTGTTGACGAATACCCCTAAACACTTTTTAAACATTTTAAATTAAGTAATTATTCTTTAAAAATATCAAAAATTTCAACTTCCTTTTCAGGGTACTAATTAACATTTTTCATGTATAATTTTGGATTATTATGATGAAATTTTCATAATTGTTTGATCTTGATTGAAGTAACTATTAAATACATCGTGTAAAATGAACTCTTCTCTATATAATAAGAGTTAGATATCGATCTTCTAACCAATTATTTAATGATTTTAAATTCTTTAAATATTTAACCTATCCATAATGCATAGTTGATTTTCAATTAATATATATAGTAAGCATTAACAATCCATAATGCATACTTGTCTTGTCTCTCTTATTCTCTCCTTTTAGACCCTAAAAATTCCAAAACAAATTGGAAATAGAAAAAAAGTGCCAAATTCATATTCATATATATTTAGATTTAGATAACAAAATAGCTGCAAAATTACACACAGAAAACAGAGAGAGAGAGAGTGGCCGTTTAAACGGCCACCTCAACACACCTGTTTGGCCATCTCTCTTTATTCCCTTCCCTCCTATTTTCT
>Ga0315914_1003172_pt1 | contig 25045 bp, 17 predicted proteins | sample MpolenodulesMG_FD_203920 | JGI IMG/M metagenome (GOLD analysis project Ga0315914, IMG submission 203920) | Medicago polymorpha root nodule microbial communities from Los Angeles, California, United States - elongated nodules | ecosystem: Host-associated > Plants > Roots > Nodule | place: USA... | reverse complement strand
TCCGTATCCTATGTGAGTTTGTGTCAGACAAGAAAAAGCAATCACATGCTTCCTACAACATAGTACCCATGTAGAATGGTCACCGTTGATTTTTAAAATTATAAATCAAAGGCTAGTGTTGCTTTTGAGTATGGTACACAAAAAGATTCACTTGTGTATCCTAAATGCCACCATCATGATTGATCAAATCTAAGGGATTAAAATAAAAGATTTTGAAGATAATAAGATACCATGTTGATCTGGCATGTAATTGGTCCTCGTGGACTTGTCTATCAGATTCCATTACCTTTGGAATTATATAATCTATGTCATATCTATTTTTTTATATGGTTTTGAAGTTTTTTTTCTATGGTGGATTCTAGGGTGAGGGTCCAATTAGGTCCCTCATTGGTGAACCACGAGAAAAACACCAATAGATTAAATAAGTGGTTCAGATTTATTTAAATTAAAAGAGGGAACATGTAGAACTGTTCACATTCAATCATATCCTGCAATGGTTTCACCCGTTGTTAACCGTAATTAATTGTTACGAACCGAACCAAACCAAACCATTACAAATCAATTAATTCCTTTTCACACAAAATTGTTTAAGAAATTGTTTAAGAAATTTCCAGTTTTGATTCAGGTTAACGTCATCCCTTGGATGCCATTCTGCCCTAGCCAGGACCTGTGCTGAGTTAATTCTTATTTGGCAGCTGTAAATTGTATTCTTAATCCAACCACTAATTTACGTGGGATTTGGCAATTAGTTGTCTTGATGTGATCTTCATGTAATACCGCACCCAAGGCAAACTTGGTTGAATTTCATTATTAAACAGTGAATGCTTTGGTCAGGCCAACTGGAAATTTCTTAAATAATTTTAAGTAATTCCCACGAGCTATTCATCTAGTCTACATGTTAAGTAATTTCTTAAACTGGAAATTTCTTAAACAATTTCTTAAACAATTTTGTGTGAAAAGGAATTAATTGATTTGTAATGGTTTGGTTCGGTCCGTTTCGGTTCGTAACAATTAATTACGGTTAACAACGGGTGAAACCATTGCAGGATATGATTGAATGTGAGCAGTTCTATATGTTCCCTATTTTAATTTAAATAAATATGAACCACTTATTTAATCTATTGGTGTTTTTCTCGTGGTTCACCGGTGAGGGACCTAATTGGACCCTCATCCTAGAATCCACCTTTTTTTCATTGTTAATCATATCTTTAAATACTTCCTTGAAAAAAAAAAATCATATCTTTAAATACATTTTCTTGTAAGAGTGTTTTTTTTTCTTTGACAAACTGTAAGAATGATTTATTGTTGATATGAGTTTTTTTTGTCATTGACTAGAATTCACTCCTCTTAAGGTGAATAAGTAGTGTGTACGGGGTTTGAACCTCGGTCCTTGAGTATAACAATGTATGTCTCTGCCAACTGAGCTATGCTTACAGAGACTTGTTGGTATGAATTCATATTAGGGAAAATTACACCCATCTCCCTTAAAGTTTACTAAAATGACACCGACACCCCCTTTAATTTTAAAACTTACACTAACACCCATTAAGTTTTTTTCAAATAGACAAAAGCACCGTAAACACAATTGATAACCATTATTATTATTTGTTGAATTATTATTAGGGAGAATTGTGTTGAGTTGCTTCCATACATAACTTTGATTTGCAACGGAAATTGTGTCGAAGTTTGACTTTCTTGAGTAAATTCACAGAGACTTTGAAGCTTAGCTTACAACATGAACATTTACTGCGGTTTCAACATCTGCCAGTGTATATATTTTTATGTTAAATTGCTATAAATAATGTTGACACATGGCTATGTTTGATTGTGTTAACAGTGCTTAAAACATTGACATGTAAACTTGTCAACCCTCTGACTCATCAAAAAAAGGATGGGTGAGTTTTCAACCCTACGCCTCTGGTTGAATCACTTGAATCCGTCCCTTTTTAGTTGGGTTAATGATATGGTGTGACATGTTGGTTCGTTTTTCATCCATAGTGGTGATATTTGATATGTTAAGACATAATTTTTAAATGTGTTAATCTTTCGATTCTCAAAGAAAAATAATCCTAATAATCTAGAGTTCGACAACAAGTAAGTAAAATGTGACCAGAAGTTGTATACAGTTGTTTTCTAAATGGATTAATCATCACATACTTTTTTGATGTCAAATTTTTATATCAAAATAACACAACCCTAAATTAAACTGGTTTATGGCTTTATGCAATCTCAATCAACAATTTTTTTTTCCGTTGAAAAAAATATTATACCAAATCTTTGCCCTATTATCGTTCTCTGTCGTTAGCACTACTTTTTTTATTGTTAGAGGAAACGACTATAATTCCACAATTAAAATGAACAAGCGTGGAAGTTGGAGTTTGAATTACATAATTGTATATATATAATAAAATATTTTTGTCAACTAAATTATACCGACAAAAACCTGTTTTATTTTCTAAAGTGAAAAAAAGAAACAACATAATATACTTGCAAAACAAATATTTTAAACTAAAAAGGCAAAAATAAAATAAAATATAGAGATTGAAAGACACAACACCCTCCTTTCAAACTCACTAAGACAAGAAAAAGACATGACCAAGAAAGCAATTTCATTTTTTGACTAGAATTATTATTTATCGCATTTATTTATTTTATGACCGAAACTTATTATTTATTAATTTATGTTTTTACTTTGTCTTCGTTCTCATTTCTTTCTTCTGCTTTTTTTCTTTTCCTTTCCTTTTCAGCTTTCAACTTTAAACACCAAATAGAAAAAAAGAGAAGAAAAAAACCTAATAACTTTTTTTCTTTTTCTCTTCTCTCTATATATATAAACTGTGAAATTTTTTCATCTATTTCAATTTTTTCTTCTTCGAAATTGAAGAAAGAATCAACGATCTGAATTTTGAGCTAAGATTTTTCAATTTCAACACGAACATTCAAATTCGTTCATTACGCGAATTCATTCAAATGCGGTTAAGCGCGAATTCGTTCTAATTTCACCTTCGATTTTAACGAAATTGATTCAAACTTAGGGTTCAACAAAAATGGAGGTTGATTCATCGATGCTATCGGAACCTGGTCACAATCACGATCAACCTGGTGCTGCTACGGCGGAGGCTGTGGTGGAGGGAACGGAGGTGACGGAAGCTCCGGCAGTGGTGGTTGGTGGTGGATCTCCGGTGGAGGAGGTGCAGCAGAGTGCTGTGGTTGGACCGAGGTTGGCACCGAATTATACGGTTGTAAATGCGATTTTGGAGAAGAAGGAGGATGGACCTGGGCCGAGGTGTGGACATACGTTGACGGCGGTGGCAGCGGTTGGGGAGGAAGGGACGCCGGGTTATATTGGTCCGAGGTTGATTTTGTTTGGTGGTGCTACTGCTCTTGAAGGGAATTCCGCGGCTTCCGGGACTCCGTCCTCAGCTGGAAATGCTGGAATTCGTATGTATTTAACTTTGAATTTATCTCTGTTGTTGTTGAGTTTTGGTCAATGTTAGTTTTTTTTGGTTCGGGGAAGGGGCTCTGTTAATTTGAAGTTCGGTCGGGAGGTTTGGTAAGTAAAACCTGGTCAAGAATTGCTCCTTACATGAATAGAAGTGAAGTGAATGTTAGTTTGATAACTATACTCATTGCATAATTGGTATTTTGAGGTTGAGTTGAATTTAGCTGCACATGTGGGTGGGGTTTGGATTTTTATGTTAATGTTTAGTTATTAGTTACTATGGGTGTTTGAATGCAAAGAACCCTAAGTTGCATTGTTATTTTAGGTTATGGAAATGCATTGTTTGCAATGGATTGGTGATATTTAGGGTTTATTTTCATAGTATCCAGGTGCTTTTGATCTTTAATTGGGATAAAATCCTGCTTTGTTGATTGCTAAGATCTATAATAGTTTAACTTGGATGGATGTGGAGGATTTGAACGGTAATGAGTGGAAATGGTATTTATGATCATTCATTTATTGGATAGTTTAACAATCAAATCGAATTCCCTTAACTGAATCTGCTACATGGATCACATAACTCTTAAATTTGATCCATGTAATGTAATTCATTAGAGTAAAGCCTTTTAAATGTTCTCTTCTATAGTTTTCCCTGGTATTCTTTTACTCCCTTCAATAAAACTATATTCTGTAAGATTACTTGTCACATTTGGCCTTTGTTGTTCTTTTGCCAATGCTTCGAACCACCTTAAACTAGATTCTCTCATTAAAGGCCTTAAAATGCTTTTACATTTCTAAATACTTTTGAGGAAGAGGCTTTTAGACTTGAAGCAGATAAAGCCTTGATACCATGTTAATTGGTAACAGCCAACTCTTTTACAAGATAACATCTTTAGGTGAAGGTCCTAGAATGTAACAACTTAGGATTAAGGCCTCAAAATGCTTTTACATCTTTAAACAACCTTTGAGGAAGAGTTCTTTAGGTTTGAAGCAGATAATGCACAGGCGTAAATTTCCTTGAGCTGAAATTTACTTTAATTATGAAGAATTGGGTGGAAGGGGTGGCAGCTGGCAAGGACCGGATCTTGACCCCTTGGCCATAAAGCCTTGATAGTTGATACCGTGTGTCAACAGTAAACTTTTGTACAAGATAAATTTTGTAGGTGAAGGTCCTAGAATGTAACAATGAGGTTGGACCGACATTCCTTTTCACGTACAATTTTCCAGTTGACAATGTGTCATCTTTTTTTTTTGGTCTAGGACAATGTGTCATCTTTGGTTCAGTGGTATATGAACTCTAGCAACCCTGTTTTTTACTTTATAAAGAATGGTTTTAGTTTATGTTGTGAAGAGTATCCATTTTAAGTAAAGTTGACAATAAGCAGCATTTGTTGAAAATGGTAAGAAATTGTTGTTTATGTTCAGTTGGATCCCCAAATGGCTTTATTCTCATTCTTAAACTCAGTCATCCAGACAGAGTAGCACCCTTGGCTGTCTATTAATTTTGATGCACAGCAATCTTAGTAATAGTTAATAAGGACACGGTCAAGTATATAGCTTAACTAAATGCTTATTCATTAAGTTATGCTTATACATTAAGTTATTTTTGGGAGTTTGATTAAGAACTTATTCGTGCTATTTTGGAGGGATTATTGAAATTAATTGAAAATAACTTATGGGTATGTCATAAATTACTGCTGTAAACTTTCTAGGTTATTTCAGAATTGAATTCATCTGCATATCTTGCTGCGTTAGGTAGTACCAATTGAACAATTATCAATATTTTATACATTTTTCTTTGGAAGAAGAGTCAATATTGATTGGATTGAAGGGAGCTTCTCTTGTAAAAAAGAATGAAATGTATATTTTATAGCTTTAGTAATTGAGGGATAAGGGTTCAGTGTTTACAGTGAAATTTATCACGACCGCTAATATACCATTTGTGCTGCAGGTTTAGCTGGTGCTACAGCTGATGTCCACTGTTATGATGTCTTGACTAATAAATGGTCTAGGTGAGTTTAGACTTAGGTTATTCTTTCCCACCTCTGTTATGCCATAATTAATACTTTTATAGTCTTAGATGCTCTGCACAGTGCTTATAATGGAAATATAATGCAGGCTAACTCCCTTTGGAGAACCTCCAACACCAAGGGCTGCCCATGTGGCAACTGCCGTGGGAACCATGGTGGTTATTCAGGTAACACTGAGGGGATATCTGAGATTATCTTAATGTTGGTGGATTTATTTCCTTTCTTTAAATGATAAGCCTAATTCTTTGTGGAATGTTGCCTTGTTACCTAGGGTGGCATTGGTCCTGCTGGTTTGTCGGCAGAAGACCTTCATGTGCTTGATCTCACTCAGCAATGGCCCCGATGGCATAGGTTAGACACATAACCTATGCGTTTTTATTCCTTGATGACTTAATGTTTCCAAATTTCAATGAAACTTTATATAATCTAAATGGTTCTGAATTATATGTAGAGTGTCTGTTCAAGGCCCCGGACCAGGGTCACGCTATGGACATGTAATGGCTTTGGTGGGCCAGAGGTATCTTATGGCAATTGGAGGCAATGATGGTAAGTTGGTAACTCTCGAATGCTATCCCATTTATATTTTTTTGCCTTGTTTGTGTCTCTGGAAATTTAATGGATGCTAAACTTCTTTCATTTTTTCTTTCCAGGAAAGAGACCTTTGGCTGATGTATGGGCCTTGGACACTGCTGCCAAGCCATATGAATGGCGGAAGTTAGAGCCAGAAGGAGAGGGTCCACCTCCATGCATGTATCCTTCGATCTCCTTAAATTCTGCCTTTCTAGACTGATATTTTGACTTCACTTTATACATATCAGTTTTAATTCTCAAGAACACCAGATAATGTCTGTTTACATTTTAGCCTTTGACCTCTTGAATTAGGTTCTAAAGATTGTGACCATGTTATTGCACAAACTAAATGAATGAGTGGTTATATTAAACACAAAATTCCAGTTTGACTTGTGTAGTAACTCTAATTGATTGAATTGGCATGTTTCATATTGTTTATATTTGTAAACTTTTTTCAAATCTTCATATGTTTTTATTGTTCTTTTTCCTCTGTGCTCTGTTTTCTATCATATTTGTGACCGTATTTTTTTATTGTTCTTTTTTTTCTCTCTGTACTCTGTTTTCTATCATTTTTTTTTAAAATTGACCATATTTGTAATTGCTTTATTTTTTACGAGAATTATGATTGTAGAATAGGTTCACCTTCATTTTCTTGTTGTTTATATGTGTGAAAACTTGAAAGAGTTAGACTGCAGACTTGCGTAAGATTTGAATTAAAGCTTAACTTAATTTGAAATTTTTTATTGGCATTGATATTTTGTTATATGTGATGAATTTGTCTTATTATTGCGGTGTTTGTTTTCAGTGCAAGAGATTAATTTGTTTCACCATTGAAGGTGTAAACAAATAACTGTAGAGTGTAGACCTACCTTATTATATTTATGAAGCTGGCTATCTTTTTGTACAATTTATCATCATATGGGGTTGATTTGTCAAATTTTTCACTTGTTTTACTAGGTATGCAACTGCAAGTGCACGCTCTGATGGGCTTCTTCTTCTTTGTGGAGGAAGGGATGCCAATAGTGTCGTAAGTTATCTATTCATTATGTTTATTTGATTTTCTGAGGAAGCTTGTAATTTTTGTCTTATCTTCACCTCCGGTGCTAGCTCTTGGGCTGAGTTAGGTGGCCGTATTTTCAATTTTTACGATGGTTTCAGAAATTATTCTAGATCTGTTCTTGGGCCACTCATAGTCTTCAACCCTTTAGATTTTTAGTCCTTTTTTTTTTCCTGGTCAAATATAGATGTCTAGACCTGGGCAGAAGGGTGTGGTAATTGGGCCACCTGGATTTTTCCATGCTCCCGATGTCCAGTCTTGGACGTTAAAGAGAGTATTGAGACTTGAGATGTCACATTGACTAGAGGTGTGACCAAAGTAGTCATTATAAAGGTTTGGGCAATCCTCACCACTTGAGCTAGCTGTTGGGTTGAGTTAGTCCTAGCCCAAATTCTAACAGTATCAAGAGCTGGAAAAAACTAAAACAAAACATTTCAGGAAACTAGGAGTGCAACTGAACAATGCTATCTCTTTGCCAATTAGAGAAGGAAACACCTTGAGATATCCTGGTTTGAGTTGTAGAGACAAGCTAAGAACGGCTAATTTAAATCAGTACTATTCAGAAACTACTGGAGTACTTTTATCTTGTGTCGAAGTTCCAGCAGCTTGATTAAATTGCTCAAGCGGGCTTTATCAAATATTTACTGGTGGCATTTATAGTTGTGAATATTTTAGGTTGAGTAAGATGTGTATGGGCAGATGCTCTTATATCAATGTCTGCTTTATATTTTAAGGCTTCTTACCCAACCTTTACTCTAATGAATAAACCTGTTTAACTTCTGTTGGACATTTTTTGGGTGGTTATTTGCAAAGTGTTTTATCCTAAGCATTACGGGAATTATCATTGCAGCCATTGGCTAGTGCATATGGACTTGCTAAGCATAGAGATGGTCGTTGGGAATGGGCAATCGCCCCAGGTGTCTCACCATCTCCAAGATATCAGCATGCAGCGGTTAGATTCAGTTTCTTATATATTTTTCTCATTTTTTCTTCGTTGGCTATATGTTCAAGGATCATGCTTAATTTAATGATTCTAGGTATTTGTTAATGCAAGGCTGCATGTGTCTGGTGGGGCTCTTGGTGGAGGACGGATGGTTGAAGACTCATCAAGTGTTGCAGGTAACTCAATCGGTGTTGTTTCATTTGTTTTTGTTAACTGGTTCTCTGAGTACAATTTGGAGTGCATATGATATAAAATTATCATTATGTTTTTATATTGTTTACAATTTGACATTCAAATGGTTTCTTATTCTCAAATATTGGGGAAATCATTCTTGTTTCAGTCCATTCTTTTGGTGCCCTGACTAATTTTTACCTATGGCCACTTCTATTGATTTATTTCTGTGGATGCAATATTTAGGGATATTCCAAATGGTGCTGTATATCTGACCTTTTTTCCCCCTTTTGTAGTATTGGACACTGCTGCTGGTGTTTGGTGTGATACAAAATCTGTTGTTACCACTCCAAGAACTGGTAGATACAGTGCTGATGCAGCTGGTGGAGACGCCGCAGTTGAGTTGACTCGACGTTGTAGACATGCAGCTGCAGCTGTTGGTGACCTAATTTTTATTTACGGTGGTTTACGTGGGGGTAAGTCATAATTATAACTATTTGCAGGTTCATCTTATTTTCGGGGGTGACCGGATTATTACTTTGCCGTTATTAGTTTCTTATATTATATTTTTTATAAATTAGGAAGTTACTAATTGTATATATTTAAAAATCAACTAGAATCAATTTGCATATAATTATCAGGTAGTAACTGAGTCTGTACTATCTATGGAGTGTAAAGAATAATGGAAGGCAGATAAAAGTAAAAAGAAAACGAATACTTTTTATTGAATGATTGAAACTTGTTTTACAGAATACAAGACCACGCACTTATATAGTGGGGAGAGGTAACAACTGAGTGGTTAACTAACTGGTCAAGCACTTATAACTGCTAATTGAAAGATAAAGTATTAACTGCAAAGCAGTGGCATGAACACACTCAATAACATTACTCTATTGATCGTGGTGGAATAGAGAATCAAAGAAGGCATCATGCCAGAATTTCTTTTGACACATCTTCTGGTTTCCTCTATGTTAATAGTTTTCTGTCGTAGATTCTTTGTAAATATTCAATTTGGGATTTCGTGTTGTGATTTAATCATTTCGTTACTTCAACAGCGTGACTGACATGAATATATTGTGTTTATGCCTCAGGAGTGTTGCTGGATGACCTGCTTGTTGCTGAAGATCTTGCTGCTGCTGAAACAACATCTGCTGCTTCACATGCTGCTGCAGCAGCTGCATCTAATGTACAAGCAGGGCGCTTGCCTGGACGATATGGGTTTGATGATAGGCCAAGGCAAACAATGACTGAAGTGGCTGCTGATGGTTCTGTTGTATTGGGAAATCCAGTTGCACCCCCTATGAATGGTGACATTTATACTGACATCAGCACTGAAAATGCCATACTTCAGGGACCTCGGTAAGAAAGACTCATTCTCATTGTGTGATGTATTTTATGTTGCTACTTTGGATTCATTCCTTCAAATTAATTTTAACAGTAGAATTGCCAAAGGAGTTGAGTATCTGGTTGAAGCATCTGCTGCAGAAGCCGAAGCTATTAGTGCCGCACTGGCTGCTGCAAAGGCACGGCAAGAAAATGGAGAAGTGGAATTACCTGACAGAGATCGTGGGGCTGAGGCCACCCCTAGTGGGAAACACACATCCTCCTTGATTAAGCCTGATCCTGTAGCAAATAACATCGCTTCTGGTGGAGTTCGGCTGCATCACAGAGCTGTGGGTGATACATTCTAATTACTAAAAATCATGTTGTGTATAAGTATCTATAAAATATTTAAGCGCAAGAAATAAATGTTCAATTTTCTACAGGTAGTTATTGCTGCAGAAACTGGTGGAGCATTAGGTGGCATGGTTAGGCAGCTTTCAATTGATCAATTTGAAAATGAAGGCAGGCGCGTCAGTTACGGGACTCCGGAAAATGCAACTGCTGCTAGAAAATTATTAGATCGGCAGATGTCCATCAATAGTGTGCCAAAAAAGGTACAGATTCATCTTTACAACTAGTTATCAAACATGAAAGCATAATAATAAGTCACTGATTATATTAGACAAAAACTTCATATTATTATTGGTAATGTTTATTGACCATTTTATTGTCACTACTTACTCTATCTTGCATTAAGATTTTCTGATATTTTTGGGGTTTCTGTCTGTATCCTGTTGACTCTGTACATTTATATACACATACACATACCCATGTTTGTTTAAGATAACTTTAATAAAGCATGCTTGTTTTGTCTTGTAATTAGATTTGTTTCTTATGGCGTTCTCTTACCATCTTTATAGGTCATAGCACACCTCTTAAAGCCCCGTGGATGGAAACCACCAGTACGCCGGCAATTTTTCTTAGACTGTAATGAAATTGCTGATCTTTGCGACAGTGCTGAGCGGATATTTTCAAGCGAACCAAGTGTCTTACAACTCAGTGCACCAATTAAAATATTTGGTGATTTACATGGGCAGTTTGGGGATCTCATGCGCCTTTTTGACGAGTATGGTGCACCATCAACTGCTGGTGACATTGCGTAAGTTCTGTATATCCCATTGATGGTTTTATTTGTGAACAACATATATTTTAAAATGGTGCAAGCTTCTTGTTTAGTTATTTTTCAGGGTATTTAATCATGGTTATTGATGTATAAGTTGCCAAATCAAAATCACGACCAACTTTCTATATTTAGGTCAATTGTTTTTCTTTATTAGTTTTTCATACCCTTGTTATATTGTTGAGTTCTAATCCCCTGAGCAAAGTTTTAATTGATTACCCCACATGTGCATGTTATAGATGACTCGTTTCGTTTTCAATTTATTTTTCATGGCTCTGTTTCTTCACTCAATTACCTCAGTCTAATCTACTTTTAAGTAAATGATCTCGTCTTTGAAGGGTTAAGTTAGGCTTGATCCATATATTAAGACTATTATAACACTGGTGATTTATGCTTTTGATTTTTTTTTCTTTATTAATTTTGTATAAATGATGCATTTGATTTTTTTCCTTTATTAATTTTGTATAAATGACTTCCAGATATATCGATTATCTATTCCTTGGAGACTATGTTGACCGGGGACAGCACAGCTTGGAAACTATAACCCTTCTTCTTGCTCTGAAGGTACTCTCAATTGTTTAAGTTGTCTTTCTGCATTGCAAGTTTGATGGCCCCAAATTTATGCATTGTTTTGTGAATATTGCAGGTTGAGTATCCCACTAATGTACATCTGATACGTGGAAACCATGAAGCTGCAGATATTAATGCCCTTTTTGGTTTTCGAATAGAGTGCATTGAAAGGATGGTAAGGAATCCCTGCAACCTGATATTGTTTCTTACTTATGTTGAGTAACCAACCAACTTACCGTGTAAGTTCTTGATCAGGGGGAGAGAGACGGAATTTGGACATGGCATCGGATTAACCGTCTATTTAATTGGCTTCCTCTAGCTGCTTTAATCGAGAAGAAGATTATTTGCATGCATGGGGGTATTGGTCGTTCAATAAATCATATAGAACAGATTGAGAATATTCAACGACCAATTCCAATGGAAGCAGGGTCAATTGTGCTTATGGATCTGTTGTGGTTAGTGCGTTTGTGTATCATTGCTGTTTATATCTGTACCTCGTGTCCTGGATATAACAGCATGAAATGTTTCTCTCCAGGTCTGATCCTACAGAGAATGACAGCGTGGAAGGATTGCGGCCAAATGCTAGAGGTCCAGGGTTAGTTACTTTTGGGGTGAGTGCTCCTGTAAATATGTAGTAATTTGGTAGTCCCAGCGTTTCTAGACGATAATATGGCAATGCATATTAATATGCTGATGTTAAGATCTCACACATTATGGAGATATAATATGGACCAAGTTGAGATTAGACGAGATAATAGGGAAAACTGTGTTTGATGCATTGATTTTTACCTGTCATTCTGAGGTTATGGAACGAGATACTGTGTGCGCTATTAGTGGATGTGCACAAGTAGGGTTAGAGGAACACAATATAAGAGCTTTGGAAGGATTTGCTAGGTTTGGTCTTGACTAAAATAACAGTTCGAGTAAAGATTTCTTAGGAGGTAATCTAAATGGCCGTCAAGGCAACTGGTTTTAAGCATTCGTTGAAGCTTGAAAATTGAAGGGTGTTACTATTATATTTGTAAATTGTAAGCTAGGCTTTATATATAAATTTAAATTTGAAAGCTCATGAAATTGATAAATGGCTGTAGATTCTTATTTACCACCATCCATATCATATGCTGGTGGAAGTGTTATCATGACTGCACGACTGCGGGCTCTCCGGATTTGCTCTAATTTGCAATCTGTCTGTGATTGGTGTTATTTGAATTGTAGAAGTTTCCTTGTTTGGATGGTGTGCATACTTTAAATAATGTTTTAACCTATGCTATTTGATAGTTTTTTATACATGGTATCATGCTCATTTAAATGGGGTTCTGTACTTCAGCCTGATCGAGTCATGGAATTTTGCAACAACAATGATCTCCAGCTAATTGTCCGTGCACATGAATGTGTGATGGATGGGTTTGAGCGTTTTGCCCAGGGACATTTGATCACACTTTTCTCGGCTACAAATTATTGCGGTATCTGTTGCTGACTTCTGCATTACACATTGTCCTAAGATCACGTTTTCTTTCAAATTTTGACTCTTCCAGTTGTTCCCATAGGTACTGCAAATAATGCTGGAGCAATATTGGTTTTGGGTAGAGACCTTGTTGTAGTTCCTAAATTGATTCATCCTCTACCTCCTGCAATTTCTTCACCAGAAACGTCACCAGAACGGCATATTGAAGATACATGGATGCAGGTACTCCTTCAGATATTTTTCATTAAAAAAAAACATAGTACCACTATTTAAACAACAAAATCATGTTTATCAAAATCATTATACAACATAGTATGTTATAGGATATCAAATATATACAAACACATCTACGTGAATAGTTGGTGTAACCTCACTATTATGTTGCTTACAAAAGTTAAAATTTTACGTGCAGGAGTTGAATGCCAACAGACCACCAACACCAACTAGAGGTCGGCCCCCAGTTACAAATGACCGAGGTTCACTCGCTTGGATATAGTGATTATTGAGGATGCCCCTAATCTTCACACTTTACTGGCTCGTGCTATCGCCTTGTTTGTGTTTTGTATATAGCAGGATGCCATTTATGGGAGTCTCCAGACCTATGATCTTAATACCTGCAGAAAGCTTGGCTTTCTTAGTTCTAGCTCTCACCCCTCAATCAGCATGCATTGATGAAGATACACGTTCGGCACGCAAGGTTGGTTGCCACTGCTAGGTTTACTTTGACAAAGGTAGAAGTTGCACTACGAGTCCTCCCACCCATTGTAAATTGAGCATAGGTTATGAAGTCAAGGCTGTGGTTCTGTTATCATGGATTGCCATTTTTCTCATTCTTATACATTTTTCACTTCTTGCCCTTAGGCTATTATTATTGTTGGGTTTTTACGTGATGGTGAGATATATATAAGTCAGAAGTCGTATAGGTCCCTGTATCATAGTTGTTGATTTGTAATTTTTCGTCTTTGTACAATCAATTTTTGTGTGAATCAATATTCTCTGACGAGTGTGAATTTTGATACAAATTTCAACTTGACATTGAAGCTGGATCGAAATAGAAGTTCTGACTTTCAAATCATGTATAAATCACTAAGGCACAAATTAAAAGAGAAAAGTTAAATAATTGCAATAACGTTTTACAACCATGGATGTAGGTCCCAGGTATATAACATTTATTTATATCAGTTACCGTTCAATTGTCAATGTATAGGTCCATGTGTCATAGTTGATTTGTAATTTTTCATTTTTGTACAATCAATTGTTGATTTGTAATTTTTCATTTTTGTACAATTAATTAATATTCTCTGACGAGTGTGAAATTTGATACAAATTTCAAGTTGTATAGAAATAGAAGTTCTGACTTTCAAATCATGTATAAATAACTACGTCACAAATTAAAAAAGAAGTTAAATAATTGCAATAATGAACGGTAACTGATATAAATAAATCAGAAGTTGTATAGGTCCATGTATCATAGTTGAATTTTGTGCATTCAATTGTTGATTTGTAAATTTTCGTTTTAGTACAATCAATTTTTGTTGTGTGAATCAAATATTCTCTGACGAGTGTGTTTTGATATAAGATTTCAACTTCATTGAAGCTGGATCGAAATAGAAGTTTTGACTTTCGAATTATAAATCTCTACGGCACAAATAAAAATAGAAAAGTTAAATAATTGCAATGACGTTTTAAAATCATGGATATAGTTTACCTGGATATTTTACATTGAACGGTAACTAAATCAGAATGATTTTTTTTTCCTTCCATCAAAGTGTCTAACCTAAAATCTGGCTTACGTGCAGATGACTGGTATATAAATAGCTTACACAATTTCTAAAAAAACCCTTTGTAGAGGTAATACAACTTTGATAATTCCTCCTGTGTATCAATCAGTACTACGGCAAAATATCAATCAGTATTCATTTGGAGGTCTACATTCCATTGAGATGCCTCTCATGACCCTAGAGATAAACATCATTACAATATCAAACTAACACAAAGGGCGCATGGCTAAGTTTTCTTGGACTCCTGTTGGATAGGTTGCCTCTGACCAAACACCCTAGCCTCTTTTTACAGGCCTCTGAACGTAGGATTTGTTAGGATCTTCTGTCTTGAGCTTAGGGGGACGAATTTCTCCCTTTTTGTTCTACAGCCATAAAAAAAACGTAATGTTAGTTAAGCAAATCACTGTGTTCGAAGGTGTATGCAAGCGTCGAGTAGTAGTGGTGATAAACCCAAGAAGCTTAATATCTTACCTTCTTTCCACCCTTCATAAAATCTCTCCAGCTGGATACCTGATGAAGTATAAGGAAATGATTGTGTCAATTCATCCATATATTTTGACGGCATGAAATTTTTCTGATACTCCACGCCAACAGAATTTAGAACATATTTTTATAGGGAATATATGATACATATAAGAATGTATTTAGCACCATTTTGATTACTTTTAGACTGCTGATGAAAGGATGAGAGAAACAACAATTGATAATGCTATGAATTCAAAGCAGATTGAACAGACAAAAACCAATAATATTACAAACCGAGGTTTACAAGCTAGTCTCATTTTATGAAATTTATTGGTAGTACTAGCTATTCAAATAAAAATCTTGTAGTTTCCTATTGATGATTACATAAAAACTATTCGCATGCATGTAACAAACAACCTAAGAGCTCCTTAGATGGTGAAACTGCCTCCTCCAATTCTTCTAATAATGGAATGAAATTTCAGTACTAAATAAAGTTGGTGTAAGCCTTGTCAAATGCCAACATTTGGGGACATTCGTTTCGAGTTATCTAAAATCATTCTTGGCGGGGATTAAGGTAGTTATAAGAATAAAAAATAAATACAAAAATTCATTCACGCTTCATGGGCAAGTTTCTGAACCCTTTCCTTGATGCAAACAATGAAAATGGGGAAGTTATTTTTTTCCAAGGAATGTTTTACAGTTGGGAATAAAAATTGTAACCATGTAACAAACAAAATATAAATTGCCCAAAAATTATTCCTAGAAATGTGTTTAGATTTCTTGCAACAAATACACTAGGCTAAATTCCTTCAAAAAAAAAAAAACTAGGCTAAATGCCTTCATGTGAGAGGAAGTGTTAATTAAGAGATAAAGAGATTCCTTTTTTCAGGCAATTGGTCATTGGCATAAGTGGTCCATGTTAATTTTTACCACTATGCAAAGTAGTGATATTGATACATGATTGTCTATGATGATGAATTTTAGAAAACTGATCATGTAGGCTTGTGATAGATGGTGACTACCAGATAACAACACCCGCCCTCTAAAACTTTAAAACGTATAATTGCTACAAGTTTAAGTCATTTGAGATTTTGTTATAAAAATAGTTTATTGTTACAAATTCAATTAACCTACAAGAATGGGTTATTAAGGTTATTATCCAACTTTTGTCACACAAAAAAAAAAAGATTATTATCCAAAGACCCGAAATATTACCACCATGATTAGTACCTATGATTCATAAGAAAATCATAAAATTGAAATCAGCCTTGGCAAATTGTACAAAGAGCATTTTAGTTTGCAAGGACTCTTGTGAGACTGATATGGCGCACCTTCAATTCAAATATTTTTCTGAATAAATAATCTCATCACAATCACAAGTAACGCTCATGCACTCACATCGATACTAAACTTTATCACAGATAGTCAGAAAGTACACAGAACACAAATATCATTTGGCCATATTCTAGAACACTTCACAGCTTAGTTATAGATTTCATAGGCACAATTCCAAAATTAATATTCACTTTTAATCAAAGACCCATAAACACAGCTTGCAGTTTGACGTATAAAATGAAGTTTAAATATGGAACTGAAAACTAACCCTCTTTTCTCTTGTTCCTTCCCATTCCTCTTCATGTTCACGCTTTCTTTTCCATATTTCTTTCTGTTCCTCCTCATCCTTTTTTAATCTGCCTTCCTCCTCGGATATCTACATAATATTTAATAAGCTAAAAGGTCAAAAGACAATAAATCTTCTCGCGTACATAATTTCTCAGGCCAAATTTACATAGATAAACAGACTTCTAACAATCTCATTTTCTTATCACTAGCACTTTCTGATGCCATACCAAAATTTGGGAAAACATCATGTGCACGAAAACAAACGTTCTAAATAATAAAGCAAACCACAATAACAGAACTTTTAATGCTTTGTAAATGACCAAAGCTAGACTTTTTAAAAAGCACCTAATCACTGTCAATTTAGGAATGCCTAGTAAAAATGATCATCATGTCGTAGACTCATCCAATTGGTTCAGACAAACTTAAAACTCATACGATTCTGAGTTCAGTCTAAGTATAAAACAATGATTTAATGTGAATGAGTGCATGGTGAGAAGTAATAAGACCATACCCTCATTTGCATTTTTCTTCTCCTCCATTCTTTTTCTGTTAATAGTTCACGAACTTTAAGTTTGAGCTCCTGCTTGAATTCTTCCGACTGTTCATATTGCTTATCATATTTTCCCTGATAAGAAATAAAGTACTTCTTTTTAATAAGCAAGGGTATATTGTTTCTTGAATAGTAATATACTAAGCTTACATTCTGGTAATGTCACCACCTCTTGTGTGTAATTAGACCACAAGGGTGGTGCAAGACACACAGCCAAAAATGAAATATACTCACACGAGAAGGGGGAGTATTCTAAAGACTTCATATATTGACCAAGAGAACCCTAACAAAACTATATATACCTCGTCAACTAAGGATTTCATTTTTGAGGCTGTATCCTTCTTCAGATGTTTTTTTCTCTTTACTCTAAGTTCTTCTGCAACTCACATCAATGAAAAAAATTAGTTCTTTTATATAACATATGCCCTTGCTTCTGCACAGACATTTCTTCTATACAATGGAGATAAAAAAAACGGGTGGGATAAAAAAATAGGGGGAAAACGTTGCAATAACAGAAAAAATAGACCCGAATTAAAAGGTTTTAGGTTTTCATGTTTAAAATACATTGATGAACTACCCCAGAGGGTGTATACAGAACTGTAACAGTAAGTGCATAGACATGGCCCACCAAAAACTTTCAACCTCAAGATCAAGTCACAAAACTCAACCTCATGTGAGACAAACATCGTTAATGATCTAGCATTTGGGAAAAAATAATTTTACCATTAGATTGATAAAAATAGTAAACCAGGTTTTGCAAATCACTGTAGTTGTGTGACATCTTCTTTCCATGATATGAATGCAACCCTTGGTAGAAATAATTTGCACTTTTAAGACATGTAACGACTAGACAAGCATTAAAGACAGACTTGCACTAACCTTTTGCTGAATTAACTTGGCTAAGAAGATAATCTCTTTCATTTGGATCGAGTAATAATTGTTGTGCTTTTGCTAGTGCTGCATTCAAGTAAATAGCACAACACACATTAAAAAGAATTACAAATGTTCATGTGAGCCATCATGTTGCAGAAATGATTAAATTTTATCATAATTCATAACTGATCCATTCTTCAATATGTTAAAAAAGAGCATGCTACTTTATAACAGTATAATGTCAGAGAGCATTATGTACAAGTACAACAACAGAATCAATATAATCATGCTAAGAGTTAAAAATGGGATCCTACGTCCCGACACTCTTGAGATTGCAGTCGCACACAGTAATGTATATATCAACCAAAATAACACTTGAATGGAATAAAAAATACCTAAGGTAGATTCTATACATTTCCCTCTTAGGCATCATATATGTAACCAACATATCACTGTCTTGGTCAAGCTGAAGTCCAATAAAGATGACAGTATGAAGAAGTAATTGAGACGATATGTAATACTGGACATACAATTTAGTGTAAAACTATGAGATGTAACTGTTTTTAAACTATCTGTGAGGAAATGTGAGGTAACTATACACAACTAGTTGAACCTTTCAAAGTTATCTTCCGCTATTGATGCGGAAGAGAGAAGAAACCTCTTCCAATCTACCAAATTTTCCTGTCTAAATAATATTATAAAAGTAATTCATCCATGCCCCAATCCTCGCTTTGACTGTAAAGTTTATCATATTATTATAAATATCAATTTATGCACGTATTTTCTCACTGTTGGGAAATTTGCAAATTCCGGTATATATTATACTACAGCAGTAAGTTTCAGGATTCGAGCTAGTTCGTCTAAAAACTAATTCCCTAAACAACATTGTAACTAAATATCATTCAAAGAAGCAAGAAATGAACAATGACAAAAACAATAACATGTTCAATTCCAATTTGAATAACATAAAGCATGTAACTAAATATCATCCAAGGAAACAAGAAATAAACAATGAGGAAAACAATAACAACATGCTCAATTCCACTTTGAATAATTATAAAGCATGTCTTAACATGTACCTCCAAAAGCCTCCTTTGCTTGTGGATGTTTACATTTGTCAGGATGAACCATCAACGATATCTACAAAAGATTACCCAAAGAGAATTTTATAAGAGGCCAACAAAACATTTAACATAAACAATCAACTATAAAGCATTGACACAAACACCGGACACAACACTGACACGTCATCAACAACCAAGCTTTATCCCACTAAGTGGGTCGGCTATATGGAATATGGATCAAACACCACCATAATGTCCCGTCATATATCATATCCCTATCCAACTTATCAACATGTAATTCCTTAATAGTTTCTCTTAAAGTTTTTCTAGGCTTTCCTCTGTCTCCAGTGAGTTGACTACTCTGCATTTGATCTACTCTCCTGAGTCCTGACTACAAAATCTACAGGCCTTCTCTCTATATGTCCAAACCACTTAAGCCTAGTTTCTACCATCTTTTCTACGATAGGTGCTAACCCAGCTTTCTCTAATATTGTCAATTGTAATTCTATCATATCTAGTCTTAACACTCATTGACACCGACACGTCAACACAGCTACAAGTTGGAAAAACGAATTAACTAAAACCTGTCGAACACCGGACACGCCTTCCATCAAAAGTTTTGGTGCTACAAAAACAACAAAGAACTCTCAACTGTAGAGCAAGAAATTACCTTTCTGTACTGCTTTTTCACTTCATCAATAGATGAATCAAATGATAGGTTTAAATGCTCAAAAGGATTCAACTTAAAACAACCCAGAATCCTGTAAACAAAAAAAAAATGCGAATTTTAATCAGCATAACGCATAAAGTAACTTAATACAATAACCCAATAACCTAATTTCTTTATTTTCGACATAAACATTTCGAAATTAAAACCAAACATATAAAAAATTTCCAAAATTGAAATCCCTAATGAGAAAGCGAAAAAGGAAGATACCTGAGGACTTCATTGTCTCTTTCAACTTCGCTGACTTCAGCGAAGAAATTTTTGAGAAGTAAATCGTCTTCGACGTTGGTGGATGGGTTTGATTCTCCCATTTTTTAGGGTTTTCTTTTCAGGAATTGATTTTGATTCGATGATAGTACTTTGAGTTTCTGAGAATACGGTTAAACGACAATCTCTACCTTTGAACGACAGTCATTACAGACGTGTTTTTATCAACTTATTAGTATTAAAATTTTCTATATGTTTTTTATCCACGAAAATGTACCAATTTTTTATTTTAATTTGCCTAAAATTTTCCTTTCAACCGTTGGTCTCTAGAAAAAAAATTCGATTGTTATCTTTGGTCTCTATTTTTAAATTGATTTTGTATTTTTTAATGAAATTATGTAGAAATGCATAAAATATTGTACAAATCACTTAAAAGAATTAGAATTTTTTAACCAAACATAAATTAAATATAAATTTTTAACCACAAAAATATAATTGATACTATTAATTCATTTTTTAAAAAAAAATATTTTTTTGGAAAGATTCTTATAATACGGTAAATTTTTTCAAAAATATGAATTCTACATATGAGTTTAATTGGAAGGAGGACCAAAGATGAAGATGAAAAACTTTTGGAGGGCTAAAAGTTGAAGAAATTTTTTAGAGGGACTAAAACGGAAAGTTAACATATTTATAGAGACAAAAAAACACATCTAACTACAAAGCATATGTAGATTTTATATTATGAATTTCTAGAGATTATTTTTAGAAATAAAAAAAATATAAAACTATCTAGCGCCAACTATTTATGTTCGTATATCTATACTATATATAAAGAAAATAACATATTTTGTCTTTTTTTGGCTGACTTTTTTTCTTTCCAAAATTACCCCACAACTTACAATCCAATTATCATATATAACAAATAGATTAAAATAAATTTAAATATCAAAATCAAAATGTAACAAACAAGATATGAGTATATATATGTCCAATTTTTTCCTTCTTTTATCCTTTAAAAAGTGTAACAAGCTTGATGAATATATTTATACTTAGTTTTTCATTATCCTAATCATACAATTATTTCTACAATAAAGATTGTTGTTGGTATCATTAAAAAAAATTATATTATATATTTTTTGTTATATCATCGGCGTCATTGAAATAAATAATTGTTAGTTTGATTTGTTATAATTTTAAAGCAAAAAATATTTATATTTTTACTTTTAATCAAAATCAAAATTTCTTAAAAAAAAACACAGTTCATGATTTTCAAACGTTAGCACAATAAAAAGAGCGGAAAGACGGACACGTGAATTTCCATCTTTTCGTTAGCTATTCATATAAATCATTTACTAAATTAGAGTCTTATTAATTGAGAAATTATTCTTTAAAAAGATTTATCATTTCAATTTTCCAATACATTGAATACATAATTTTTGATAAATCAAATCACGATCTAGTTTAATTGTTTTATTTATTGTTTATTTGTTACAACGTTACAAAAAATGAATCGTGACACCACTTAACCTACTTAGACATTTATTACATTGTTTTTTGAAGGGGCACTCTTTCTCTAGCTATGCTTATCTCCTTAAAAAAAAAACACTTGCTACTCGTTGTTTAATTAATCTCATCACACTATGAAATGTTTTAACTATTATTCTAGAAAATGTTGTTTCGGTTTAACATTGAATTTATAATCTCATAACTCGTAATACTTTGATTGTGTCCACACAACCATACCAATCTTATGTTAGATCAAAAGAATAAAGTTTGAGAAGGAAAACCGAAGATTCAGAGTATTGTATATCATACTCTACTATATTACTGGGTTGAAGTCAATTGAATTTTGAGAGAAATGAGTAACCAACTTCTGAAATTTATGGTAAATTATGTGACATGACTTCCAACTTTATATATAGTATATCTTATGAGTCAATTTTTTGCTTCGACTCATTGTTTAAAAATATTTAAATTCAACAACATTCATATATGATGAAACATTTTCTTTTCTCATAACTTCCAAATTTTACAATTGCCACTGACTTTTAGATCAATGCATATAGTGTTAATTTTTTGTTTAATTATGTGGTAGGATATTGCGTAAAGTTAGTCAAAAATCCACTCTATATCCCTTTGTTTGTAATCTTGTATACATTGACAAAAAAATCATCATAACATGTTTTCATTTATTTAACTCTTAATAACAAAGGCTTTGAGTTATTATACTACAACTATACAACTAGAGATGTTTCCGTGTGGTGCACACATGTGTTTATATACTTTTTTTTTGTTATGTGTTTATGTACTATATAATTATATTACTTTTCATTAATTATTAGATTTTTTTTAATATATGAAATTAACTTAAAATTTGTTTTTATGACATTCAAAGACAAGTTCAATGTAAAATATTGAAGAAAAAAATCTTTTAAATACTTCAATTTTATCATATGACAAATATTTATAGCAATTGTTGTTGTAACTTAACGAATCATATGATAATAACATGAACCTAATGAATGATATGATAATAAAATGATTTTTGTATCATGTAGTTGTTAAACACATAAATATTATATGAATTTTTTTAGAAGAAATAAATATTATATGAATTAAATTGTGTAGAAATTGTATGATCATATATATAATTCATAAATATTGTATGATCGCAAAATAAAGTAGTTGTCTATAAACAAAAATTAAACTATTGTATGATCATATATACAACTCTTAAATAACATATGATCACATAAATGAAACCATTGTTCATATACAAATATGAAACAATCATATCTATGTAATATTTTAATTTTTTTAATTGTTTCATCTGAAAGAATTGAATGATTTACACCCACCTTCCCTTCATTTCGAGCGCTTAAAGTTTCAACCCTATTTCTATACATATCATTTATCAATCAAAATCACTAAACCCTAAATCAATAAATCTCTGATTTTATCCATCAATGGATGATGATGAGTATAAATGCAGCTACTGAATTAAAATCACAGTTCAAATACTCGGAGTTTTCGATGCTAGAAGCTTCAGATTTCAAAGTAGTGACAAAGCATTTCCGCAAACCTCCGTGAGGTCTTGAAATCTTCCAACCGGTATCTTAATCTTTTATTTTTCACAGAAATATGATGATTATCTCGTCGATCATGAACTCACCTTTTCCGTTGAGAAGCTTGCATTAATGTTCAAATTAGTTGAGGTCTTGGTCAAATGCCAAGTGAATTTGGGCGCACTGTTGGAGATATAAGCTTCTCTTCTAAGATGTTACGAAGCTAGGGGATTTCTTGTAAATGTCAAAGATAAATTGTTAACCGACTCTCATTTATATGTCCACCTGATATCAATCTACCCAATCATGTGAATCTTGCAAAATCAAACACATATGATGATGATAGATATCTAATAGACCTCCTTCCTTTTGTGAAGGCTGCAATTCAATTGTTCTGTTCAGGTAGCATACATTTATTTTATCTCTTTTGGTATATTTTTTTAGGTATGAATATCAAACATGACTTTACATTTTTTAATTTTAATAAGCCCTTATCTATAGGAGAATGTGTTTATTTTTGAATTAATATTGTCTTTGTTATTTATCATGTGCTGAATTATAGACTGCAGTTAGTGAGATTTGTAAAAGCTATATATTAGCCACGTTGCTTTAATAAAGAATATTTAATTTTGCAAACCTGTCACGCTTTATCTCCTACAACTTATGTAGGATAGAGAAAGAATAGGTGAGGGTTTTATTAGATGATATAACCAAACGAGCTTATACATTATTGAAGAAGGCAAAGTCTTCTGATATGTATTCTGATGTCACTTCTTTATGCTGTTCAACTTCAACTTTTCTTACGGATTCTCCTGACAATGAATTTGACCACTGAGTTCCCAATTTCTTCTTATGGTTAAAAAAACTCATATAAATATACCTTTCAGGTTAAAGAAGGTGATGTTGAAACAATATTTTCTCAAGTCACATTATATTGCGCCTGGAAATGTAGGGATATATATTTTTTCAACGACTGACAAATCACTTCAAAAATGTAGCAGAACAAATGAAGGTGAAAGTATTATGATAGAAGTCACATAAAATATAGATTAGAACTGATTGTTCTATGGTGGTTTTATTAAAGACGATTTTCTATAGCTGAACGTCAATGACTGTTGAAACAAAACAAAAATTGTTTCATAAATGCATTCCTTCTTGTACATTCACCTTTGGCTACATCAATTCATCACTGCTTGTTGTTGCTGGATAATTATTATACTATGATGACAAACTTTTCTACATGATCAAATGCTCACTGAAAAAAAGGTATGTACAGTTTATCTTGGTTAAACATACTGCATGATAGCCTATACACTGTTAAATAACAGTGTAACCTACCTAAGGTGTAACTTTATTTGTCAATTCTTTAAAGTTATGCTAACTGATTCTTCAAACTTATTGAATCTCGTAAGGTTTAATATGGTTAGTAAAGGAAATTAGTTAGACATGATTAAAGCAATAAACGACATAGTAAAGAAAATAAACCGATAGAGTTCCGTCGTTGTCGGCGTTGCTCCTCAATTTTCTTCTCAATCGCTACTGTTGAGATGCTTTTCCATATCCATGTGCCTTTTCCCCCTCTCCGGATGCGTGAACTCCTATCTCTTCATTTCCAAAAACGTGATGGCTGTCATGCTCCAAAACGTAAATTGCTCTTGTGCCAAAACAGGAATCCCCCTTATGTTGTGCAGCTCGCTTTCTTTATATAGGTATGTAACCTAGTTTCTTTCTTTCTTCACAAGCATGTCACGTGACATAGGCCCATGCATATCTCATCCTTTTTATATTCACACCACCTATGAATTACAACTCCTCCTTGTTTTATGTGGCTCTCTTTTATCAATCATATTTTCTCTTGCTTTCATTTCTTTCCTTGTGCCACATGTTCCTAAAATCGTGTCACGAAATAGCCATCGTGACACGTTTTAACCAATGT
>Ga0315914_1003171_pt1 | contig 25064 bp, 15 predicted proteins | sample MpolenodulesMG_FD_203920 | JGI IMG/M metagenome (GOLD analysis project Ga0315914, IMG submission 203920) | Medicago polymorpha root nodule microbial communities from Los Angeles, California, United States - elongated nodules | ecosystem: Host-associated > Plants > Roots > Nodule | place: USA... | reverse complement strand
CTCTCTCTCTCACTCTCTCTCTCTCTCTCTCTCTCTCTCTCTCTCTCTCTTATTTTAAACAATATCATACACTTCACAATATTATTGTTCTATTCACTAACGTACTAACCTAATTCAAGTATACACTTGAGAATTTTTAATAGATCACAATTCAAACCCCATTTCTTGTGATATCATTTTACTTCAGCAATTGTATCTGGTAGGTACCCATGTAACATCAGAATTAATTGTTTTAATTTAAAATATATATTTTATCGGATACTTATAAGATACTCGACAGATACACACATATACTTATAAGATACTTCACATAGACATATATTGGAAGGAAAAAATGAAGGGTAAAACTGTGAGACCGTGTTGTGAAAATTTAAGGGAGATGTATATGATTCAATTTAAGATACGAATCAATACAATTGTATTTTAATTAACCAATTAAAAATTATGTTTTTGTTTGATCTAAGAAGGAAGAGAGAGAGAGAGAGAGAGAGAGAGAGAGAGAGAGAGAAATTTAATCAATCACCATTGAACAAACTTTGTTTTAAGTTCTTTTATTAATGCATTTGTTGATATCATAACATATGAAATACAATAGAATATGATTTATACGAATACTTTATATATATATATATATTGGTAGTGTAAAGGTAATTTTTTTGGCAGTGTTTCATTTTTTATTTTAATCACGTGTTATTTTTTGTAAATTGTGACTTTTATGATATTATATAATATTGAATAGTAATCGATGCATATTTTTTTCAAGTATTTTACATGCATATAAATTTTAGTATAAATATTTTGTTAACGAAACTTAGCCATATTGTATCCTGAATTTTAAAAATTTCACGTATCCGTAACGCATCGTAACCATACCAATACTACGTATTCAAGCTTCATACAATATAATTTTCTAACATCTCTCATCTCTTATATTAAGGGAGGAAGGTGTAGGTAATTTAAGCTTTTTTCAAAGCGAAAGAAGTGTAATTTTCTAACATATTTACTTAAGAGTGAAGTAAAATCTATATTTTAACATAAGAGATAAGTGATTTTTAATTTTAAAGAGAGTGAAATTTACTCACAAATATTCATATAAACTTTTGTTTTTTCTTAAAAAACAAAACAAAACATTTATTTTGATTAACCCTGCAAAAAGTTGGTACTGACAGGGAAATAGTGAAAATTCCGAGGAAAAGGAAAAAAACTTGAAATTTGCAAAATCACCTCAACTCCGATCAGGGCCGCACTTTCGTATATTGGCCAACCACAACATCACAAGTGTGCATGATTTTTGTCATTTTGTACATTTGCGACATTGTGGTTGATCAACTCCGATCCGATGCAGGGGTCCTTAATGAGTTACTTATCTATCACATAATCGCGGATCAAATCAAAGGCAGCTTCTTCTTCTTAATCTCTAAGGTAAGTTATCTACTTTAAGCCTATGTACAAATACAGAGATATAGCCATATTATATAGGTAGTAAATCCGAACCTTGTTTTGTTTATGTCTAACTCAAATAAATGCTCAAAGCCATCAACCTCACTGTTTTCATAAGGGGTTTGATTCATTCTTATTAGATCATTTTTCTAATGGAAGCTCCCAAATCCCCTTCCAAACATAAACGATTCACCACCAAACACAAATTGTTGTTTAAAATCACCGCAGTCATTTTCATCCTGATTCTGTTATTTCTAGGTTTTTATCTTGAATCTCATAACTGGAAACCGAATACGTCGTCGTATTATACTGTTGTTATAGACTGTGGAAGCACTGGAACACGTGTTAATGTGTATGAGTGGATATTAGGGAGTGTTGTAAGTAAGAAAAGTTTACCAATTTTGCTACATTCATATCCTGATAATAATGCAACAAACAAGAATAGTTCACTTTGGAAAAACTCTTGTCAATACCATTGTATGCAAACCGAACCCGGGTTAGATAAATTAGTTAATGATTCTATAGGAGTGAGACAAGCATTGGAGCCTTTGATTTTGTGGGCGGAAAGTTTAGTTCCCCGCGAAATGCACGGTGAAACGCCGATTTTTGTTATGGCTACTGCTGGAATGAGGAGGCTTTCGAGGGATGATGTGTTTCGGGTTTTGGAGGATGTGGAGGCTGTTGTGAAAGATCATTCTTTTATGTTTGATAAGAGATGGATTAGGGTTTTGAGTGGGAGGGAGGAAGCTTATTATGGTTGGGTGGCGTTGAATTATAAAATGGGAAGCTTTGATGACGATTATCGTCGTGGATCTTCCACTCTGGGACTTGTTGATTTGGGTGGGTCGTCATTACAAATTGTGGTGGAGATAGATCGTGATACCGGGGATGATGTGAATGCGATGAGATCGGAGTTTGGTTTGATTGAGCATAGGATTGTGGCGTACTCGTTGCCTGCATTTGGGTTAAATGAAGCGTTTGATAGGACTGTTGCTATGCTTAGAAATAATCAGAGGGTAGAAAGTACTAGAGGTGTATCTGAACTTAGACATCCTTGTCTGATGTCTACTTTTGTACAAAACTATACATGCAATTCTTGTTCTGGGTTTCATGCAGTTGACCAGAAAAATCATAGCCAATCCCAGAGAACTGAACTTCACTCTTTAAGTCTTGCTGGAAATCCTGATTGGGAAGAATGCAGAGAAATAGCTGCTGCTGCTGCTATGAACATGAGTGATTCCCAAGTGTCACATCAGGCAGTTGGTACAAATTGCGAAGCAAGTTTATTTTCTGGTATTGGTAAGTCAATAATCATTTAGTTATTTGTTAGTTTTTTCTGTTAGCCTCTTTAAGTGTGTAGAACACATGTTAATTGAAATTTATAAGTTGGATTTCGGCTGCCCAAAGGTTTGGCAAAGTTATCCATAATCTAAATAAGTGATGTGCAGTTTGTTTCATGTCTAGTGGCTAACTGACTATATCTTTTTTTTATGCATAAGCACAGACACCTTACTGACACGCAGACACTAATAATAATTTAAAAGATTGAAGTTATTGATTGTAATCACATGTGTCGGTGTTGCCGGACATGTCTTTAATCTGATTATATCTAGCTGCTTTCAACTCCTCTTCAACATCTGACCCATTCTCCAAAAAATCTCCTTCAAAAAATCATAAACGTTTGTTTCAGGTCTGTGAATGCATTCCTTGGAATCACATATCCTGAAACATTCTGATGACAATGCTATTCCAATTTCCAAGGCAATTTAAAAAAAATATGGATGATTGATTTATAACATACTTATGATTCTTTTATAGAAGTGGAATGCACAGGAAGTTATTGGGATAAAAAAGAAAATTTCACACAATTTCATTTCGATATCACAGGGATCAACATTTTCATCCCTAATCTTGGGAATGAAAATCACAGGAATGTGGATGTTGGGAATTTTTGGTACCCAGAAATAAAGTTGTAAACCTTGTAATAAGCATGTCAATAGTCATTGATTCTAAAAAATTCAATTCTGAAACATTGATACTGTGAAACTATTACTTCTGATGATCAGCATCTACTCCACTTTTTCTTTATTGTACATTTGGCTTTCATGCAATTCCACTTCCAGGGCAGCCAAAAGAACATGGAAGAGGGAGAGCTTAGGGTTGTTTTTTTTCTTCTTCTTTGATGGTTGCATGGAACTTAGGCTCAGTTCGGATCAGCTTTTATCTAATGAGAGATTCTCAATTAAAACAAGTTTATAATTCTTGTAACATAAGATAAAAAAGAGAGCCTTAGGAAAAAAATTCAATTGCAATTTTCCAATTATACAAAAAGCTATTATTTAAAAAACTAATGGCTAATAAAGAGTTATTGACCAAAAAACTCATTGTAATTTTAAGATTCTTTTAATATTTGCCTTAAGTACTTGTTGATAAGTTTATTCTAACCGATTCTAACTATGTTTCAATATATACCTTGCAGGCACTGGTGCTCTTAATTTAACAGCTGTTGCTCACCCAATGAAGCGTTTTCATGCTTTATCTGGTTTCTTTTTTGTCTACACTAAACTAAATTTGAGCCCAAGAGCCAATTTAACAAAGATTTGGGAGTCAGGCAAACAAATATGTTCAAATTTATGGGCTGGCTTGAGCAGTGTTTCTGACAATCCAAATTATGCTGGACAATTTTGTTTCCGGGTGGCTTACATGGCATCGTTGATAGAGTATGGTCTATGTCTTGGTGATGTAGAAATGGAATTTGGTCCAGGCGATGTTTCCTGGACATTAGGAGCTGCATTGGTTGAAGGGAAATTTCAATGGTTAAATATTGCAAGCCACAAATCCCAGTCTATAGTTTCAACTTTAAAGAATGTTAAAGTCATGTCTTCTCCAACTATTCTCTTTGCTGTACTTCTGTTGCTTTTATTTATTGTTTATTGTACACAAATCAAGCTACCTATGCCAGGCAGAAGGGCTTCTGCTCCTGGCCTGTCTTTACCATCCCATACTCACACAAGACATCGAGTTAACTAATATAATATTTCAGTATTCATTTATCTTTTCTTTGCAATCGTTTACACATTTTAATAGGCACTCAAATTTTTTTAAAACCATACGCCAGTAGGAAATTAGTTTTCTTTCCCAATTTTTGGTGCCAAATCCAGAAATATCAATAAAAAATAGCCGGGAAACTTTTGTGCTTTCACTGTTTTCATTTTTGCCCACAAAACGCAATGTGCATTTTCAATTGATATAAATCCGAAGAAAAATATTTGGGTGCCTAAATGTCATCCAAGGGTTCTAAAATGGCTTGATAAGTTGAAAATGTGTCTAGTCATGCAATCAATATATGTCCTTTGAATCATAATTACACTTAATATTAGCAACTTTATAGAAGAAAGAAGGGTATTTCCTTTTGTATTTGAAAGTATGTTAAAATATCCAATATTGTAGTATAAACACTACAAACATTCTTCATTCCTTAATCTGATATTTACTTTACTCGTAGTTTTTCTTTTCTTAATTTTTTTGGGGTCTGCTGTTGGATCCTGCGATAGTGGAGGATAGCTTTCGCTGGCCGCCGACTCCCGACTAATTAAACTAGTTAGAGTTAGCTTTAAAATTTAAAGCAATGTTGTATGGAAGATAGAAGATGATGAAACTTACAACTAAAGCTAAGTTGATTGCAATTGAAGATTTGAATTGCTTAACTGTAAATGGATGAGAGTTTTTGTAACCATAACTTTCTGCAGTTTGTGGCTTCGTGCTCCAAAGATAATTGAGATTTGAGCACCTACAAAAATAGATACTCCAAGGGAATTGAACCACAACTAGACCAGCCTACATCATGTTTGTTTAAATTCTCTTCAACACACTGCCATTTCTGCAGTGAAAAAGAAAAGAATATTCGTGTTCGGTTTCCACACCACTAAGGATTTTCTATCAAAAACAGTTTTTTTTTTAGCTTCTCATGGAACATAGTATAATAACTTGTTGTTTTCACTTTTCATGGTGATATCAAATTCGACTCATGTCCTTCTTGAAGCTACAATTTGTAGTTGTTTCTGAAATTGCGGTAATAACACGTCCAGATGCGAGAGTTCAATAGTTGATCTGACTTTACAAACATACAATCAGATATGTAGCAGTCCAATTGAACGCGTATGCACAAACATACACCGAAAGAAAGATCTTATCCTTGGACAACAATCAGGCCAAGGTTTTAGTGACATTTGAATGAATTTACCCAAACATGAGCACTTGTATAAGTGTTTAAAAAGATGTTACAAAAACATCCAGTTGTTTTCTGCTTGTTCACATTACACTTTTTATTTTTCAGCTCATTCCCTCCTCAACTGCAAAAAGCACATTTTGGCCAATGTAATACTTTAAAGTTTCAGCAAAATTACACTACAATCAAACATGATTCTTATTGTTAAATATGATTTAGTCTTTTATGGCCACAAGACCAAATCTATAATGCTTAGACATACAAACACACAAAAAGAGACACTTTTGATAAAAATGTTAAATCAATTTCCTTTAGTTATTAAAAGAAGTATCTCATACACTATAAACAATATTACAGAATATAAACATATGAACAGAACATAGAGTAATAATGATTTAGATGGACACATCATTCATTAATATTCAATTCAATGGTCAATATGCAGCAACACCAGCATCTGGACACCCTAATTGAGGAGCATGAACATCAACCCAAACCTCATTCCTCCTCTTAACAATCCTAAAAGGACCATTATACTGTGCAATCGAATACCCACCTTTCCTCTTCACCTCACCCCACTTACTCAAACTCAATTCCAGCTTCTCCGCTTCCTTAACAACCTTCTCATCCTTAGCAAACCCAGAAAACTCTCTCACCGCAACACAATGACTCTCAAAACCATAACTCTTAATATTCAATTCCGGCAGCGGAAGCGGTGGATTCTCCTGAAACTTCGTCGGCAAATAGAAACTAACATAATAGCCTTGTGATTCGAGAGGACCGGTTCCAGGGACGGTGGTTGTTAATACTGGTGTAGTCATTGGAATTCGAGAGAAATTGAGATTAGCGCCTTGGATGAACTGGAAGAGTCTGTGGAAACCGTTGCGTGTGGCTTTTTCAAAGGAGATGAGGTTGACGGCGGGTGCGGACATCCAGACGGAGGTTCGGTAGAGTCTGATTTCGAAATCGGATTCGGTGTGGACGACTGTGTACTGTGGGGATTCGGTAGCTGTTGTGTTGCAGATCATAGCCATCATCAAACACATCGCTGCGATCCATGTTTTTTCCATTTTAATCTTCCCGTTTTCTTTGCTCTGGTTTCAATGATACCATATTATTACCCTTGACCACGAGGGTTTTGTCGTGTAGCGACCTATTTTTTCCTACCATAAAATAGAGAAATAATAGTTTGATACGCAATTTTGAAATAAGCAGTTAACCTGCTATGATTAATGGATGTAATAAGGTGTCACAATTCAATGACTACACACAATTAACCTTTCGATTCTCAGGAAAAATAGGTAATGATAATTTGGAGTTCGGTCACTCACGATGTAAATAAAAAATTGTTCCACCCAGAAAATTCACATTGAGTTTGAATGTCATCAAGACATTAACTATGTTTTTTAAGTAACCCATTTGAATTACCTTGGTTGTGTTGACTTGGGACCTTGCATGATGCTCCTATCAAAATCTCAGTCAGGGCCGTTCCTTGCCATGTGCAAGGAGCTCTACGGAGCTGAGCCTCCAATTTATGGAGGCCTCAATTATTTGTAAGGGTATGAGTATAATTGTTGGGATGTAGGATAATATTTTTCTTTTTGTTATGTAGGTTTAAATCAAACACTTATTATTTGACAAAAATAAAGAGTAAATAGACAAGTTAGGCCAAACCCACACATCTATCACCAACAAAAATTCAACAAAACAAATTCAAATCAAAATAATGCTTATTGTTAATTTACAATTGTTTAAATTATCATTATTTATTTTTATTACGGACTATTTTTAATATTATAGCCGAGTCTCCAATTTTATTGGAACGACCATGATCTCAGTTCCTTTCTCTAGTGATGGGATAATCCAGCTTCTTAAAAGAATGTTTTCTAAGTGCATATTTAAACACAAATTATAGTTGATCTTTTGTTTGACGAAACAAATTATAGTTGATAAATATCATGATATTTTCTTCACTTGAAAATATGCTTTTGAAGATAATTTGAATTGAATGATTAATATGTTTATGTGCATATTTAAAAACTCAAACACCGTTACATATTTTATGTTAAATAGAGGTCAAACTTCGATGCAGAATTGTGGAAATAGTGAAAATGGTAAACATGCGATTCAGCTAAACAGCAAATACAAGACCAAGAATATGAGTATAATCGAGGACACAACAGGAAATCATGTTATTATTGAAGGACTAAAAGAAGTTTTTAGCGTAACATATTCAGACTTTAGTATTTGTTTATCCTGTTCCAGAAACAGTTTTACAAATCAAACATTGTATAACTGAAGTTATTCTGTCTTATCCTTCATTTTAGGAGATCAAACACACCGTAAGGAAAAAGAAAATTCTCATATTTATTTCAACCGCCATTTTGCACCAGTTATACAAGACATACTGTTACAAATATATCATGAAAATGCAGCACCCTAAAAAAGCAATAAACTGAAACTATTTGCTCCTCATATCGGATCACATAAACAACACCTGTCTTCCAGCCATATGAATTTGGCTCTTCAATATTGCCTCTATATGTATTACTCTTAAAAGGAGCCGATTTCAATTTCAACCCACTAATATGATTCCCCTATCTCCTGCATAATTCCTCATAGATTCCTACATACCAGGCATAAGAAGAAACAAGGAAATGGGGTGCCTAAACAAGCATGGTTCTTCAAAAACGCCTCTCAAAATTCTTATGAGTTGCTGTTGCCAGATCCACATACTAATCTTTGGAAGTCCAAGATAAAGGCTAAACAGTCTCTGTAAAGTTTTACTGACATTTATCATATCTTCCAAAAATAACTTTCAATCTCTGAAGTTTGGTGGCAAAGTTTCAGTTGTAAAATACTCCTTCCTCACAGTCTCTGCAGAGCAGAATCTTACCTGTAAAAGAAAATGAAAACGCTGCTGAAAATAGTCTTTTGATTTTGTTTCACTTCAAAATGTGAGTCAACAATGTTATGCCCAAACAGGAGTTATACGGTGAATGAGTTGGTTTGGGGGAGAAAAAAAGATTGGAGTGATATAAGGTCAGTGTTCAACTCCACCCACTAATATAAACATAAACTGGGGATATAAAGTTAACTTGGTTGTTCAAATGAGAGAGTTAAGAATCTCGATACGATCTCCACCCCTAGCATAATATATATCAAGAATACATACAACACATTACTAAGTCTAAGGTTGACATGTTCTGTTAAATAAGAAAGCTATGTCTAATGCAGTAATACTACATAAGCAAAAATGTAAGATATTCGTCTAATTGACTTACTGATCACAATTTAAAACTATAAATATGCTTGTTATCCCAAAGAAAAGAGGAACTCGTGGATAGGATCATTGTCTAGTTCACCTAATGATTCTGGCATGGATAGGGAGGTTCTAAGACTTGAACCTCAAATTCACAAGGTGAATGGCATGGTTGGCTACCAACATTAGGGGTTACCCCAACAGTGAGCAATTACCTCCTATTTCTCTTTACCCCCAATGACGTCTCGATTTGAATATTGACTATGAATAACTTCATCAAACAATAAAACCATCTTAACAACCCCAATATCTTGAGTATACTTGCCATGCCATGATTAAAAACGCAAAAGTCAAATATAACAAGTAGGGCGAGAGTGTAAATAATTCGGTGAGAAAGATGAAAAAATGATCCAGACATATATAAGCTACACTTCATTACAAAGGGAAGAATACCCGTTTTTTCTTATATAGAAAACATGAACATTCAAAATCTGTAACACTTACCAGAGAAGCATATGATTTTAACATCGGCTTGGTAAGCTGCCAGATTGGTTTAAACACAAAAGGAGCATCCACAAATAGTACTTGAGACAGTCGCTTGGGATAGTAATAATAGAACACATTAAACTGCCCAAAGTAAAGAAACATGTTAGATTTCATGACGCTGTCAGCTCTTGGAAATGGAACCATTTATTTCCAGCAAGGTAATGTAGTTCATGAACACAAATCGAGTTAGGCAACCGTGGAGTTCTAACTACAAATATTTGGCAGATAGTAAAAAAGCATACCAAGAATGTTAAGTATTTAAGATCAGCATTTTCTGTACCAAAACCTCTGAGATCAAATATTCCAAGTATCTGTTCTTTCCCAGTTGGAAGCTTACTCAATGCCTTCTCAATTAAGAAAACACATAACTTCTCATCGTCCGCAGGGTCATGTGCCTGTGACATAATTATTTATGTGAAGTTAAGCAATCTCATCCCTTAAATTTAAGATCTATGACACACACTGGTAGGTTTGTTGTTACTAATCAGAGTGCCCAGGAGAAATCATTAATTATAAATAATTAGCCTGCATAAAATTGAAAACTTTGCCTTTCCTTTACCTAGAGAAAGTTTTGGTTTCATTCATTTAACCACATTTATATTCTCTTTGATTGTTTCAGAGAATATAAAAAATGAATGATATAAAGTAATTATAAAAGGGTTGAAATATTAACTACTACAACTTATAACCTTCTACACACTTACTTTAGGAAAATGCTTCGCTGCGACCACCATAAGCACAGGTCTGTCATTGATATCTAGAAAGTCATGTATATAGGCTTTTCCAGTTTGAGCAACATCTTTAACAGATTCTTCGGTCAATTTAGACACCTCAAAATCTTGACGCCATTTCTAATAATGTAGAAGGGAAAGTAACAAGTACATAAAATTTATAAACATAGAGGGTCTGGTTGGTTGAGTAGGTGGAAATTAGGACTGGAACAGGTGGAAAATTTTGAATAATAAAATTCAATATTAACAGGAGTATGATACCTATGATTCAGTGAGACAGATCAAACAAGACACTGATACCGATACATAGAGATCGGTAATACAAGGAAATGAAAGTAATCAAATGTGCCGGTGTAGTGTAACTCGTGTTGATGGACACAAATAGTAAAATTTGGGTTGAGTCTAACTCAACCCTACAATAGCAACTTATAAGGTGAGGACTGCCCCGACTTATAAACTTATGTTCATGCCTACTTTTGACACACTCCTTCACGCCCAAAAATGGACATATGGAGTGTGGCCTGACAGCAGGTGGCCCAATGGATCTTGAATAATCTTTGATACCATCATAAAATTTGAGTTGGGTCTAACTCAACCATACAAAACCGGCTTGTAAGGTGAGGGTTGCCCTCACTTATAAATGTATAATTAGTCTTTATCTCATCCAATGTGAGACACTTAACAACTAACCGATTTTCACTCATTTCCCAGTTCCACCTCTTCAATAAAGCAAACTCTAAATTACTAATGAACAAATTGAAAATGAATAATGATATAATTATGATGTGAAGAAGGATACAATGGCTTTAGTCAACTTGGAAACAGCTTCTTCAACATCAAATTTGCGATCTTTCAGAAACCATAGTATCATATCTTCATCATCCCTACCATTTCTACCAACAGGAAGACTGTAATGTTCTTTTTCAAGCTTCTCCTTCACTTCCAGAACTAACTACAAAATATCAACAAACACAAAAATAATCACATTTAGATATACCCTTTAAGATGTTAAGTTGAATAATTGTTATTGGGATATGGAAAAGAGTGAAAGAAAGAAAGAAAGAAGTACCTTACGTGAGTCATTGGATTGCATTTGAAGTTGAAGGTTAGAAGAGCTTCGAACCACAAATTTGGTTCTAAGGGAAAGTGATGAAGCAAGACGAGGAAGAGTGGTGGCTGTTGGGTACACACGAACTAGCGCCATTCAATTCAGTGTCTCCTCTTCTTTTCTCAGTTTCTTGTCTGTCTCTATCCACACCCACCGCATCTATGCTCCAAATGATGATTTTAAGGTACATCAAAATTATTATTTTCTTTCCTATTTTTATTTGAAACTTTAAAAAGGAATTTTCATGCATTAAATTTCTAAATTATTTCATTTTTTTGGTAAAAATTGCATTGTAACGGATGAGTGTAATTTTTAACTTTAGCATATATCTTTATGTGCAATTAAATAGACTAATCCTTCGAACCAATATGACCACAAAGTTAAACAAAACTCTCTTTAATGAATATAATCTAACACACTTTGTGTGCTTACTTTTAAAATAACTTTTATATGTTTTTTTTCAAAACTTCAACGTTTTTTGATTCATTTACTACTTCTTATCTCAAATCTTGGTGGCTAGTCAATATATACCTCTTCATCAATAGATCCATTCAAGAATGTTTATTTTACCCCCCTTTGAGGTTGTAGTTTTTGTGCTTGAGATGTTATAGCTCCCTAATTTCTTATTGGCATACGTGCTTTTAAGACAAGTATACTCTTGCTATCATACAGACATACACTTTGAGTTGTTTTCCCTCGGTGATCATCTTGTAACCCTTTTCAAGTAATTGACCAATTCTATAAGGTCACACTTCATCCCAAGAACAAACAATCATGGGCGTAGCCCTTCATATGGGAGGGGTAGCCTTGGCTACCCAAAAAAAGTATTATTTTTGAATTGGTCGGTATGTATTTATATTCGGCTACCCTAAATAATAAACATTTGAGTTATCCCAAATGAGTTTGGTTGCAAAAATTAACATAAATAATAAAGTAAAAAAATTACTATAAGATTGATAGATTTATTTATATTGGTTTGATACTTTCGGTCTCAATAACAATAATAGAAACCTTTTTCAACAATAAAAATTATCAAGACAATAGTCATAGACAAATTAAATGTGCAATGTGTTTCTTGCAAATAACCTATTTATTTACATTTAAACAGACATTATTAATCTATTATTAAACTGGTAATTATTGATGAAATTGGGTTCTTGAAACACATTTTGCCCAACGTTTCTATATAGCAATTTTTATGTTAAGTTCTTAAGATTTGTTAATTTTAGTCCTTAATTTTTTGTTAGAGATTAAATTAAAGACTAAAAACACTTTTTTTTGTAAAATTTTAAAAAACCGAGACAAAGGTTGAATAATTTTTTTTTAGGACTAAACCTAAAAAATTATAATTTATGGGACTGAAAATATATTTTATCCTTAAATTTAATATGTTTGTTTTCAAAAAATAAAAATCTTCTTTATAGTTGGCCCCCGCATAAATTTTTTGCGAGCTTCGCCGCTGCAAACAATACTTCTAATATTCTTGAATGATTTCCATCTTTTCATTGAGTCAAAACTTCGCCAACATTTTCGCCAGTAAGTGAGCTCTACAATATGAAAGTTTCACATTTCTTTTTGTTTTCTCATCAAGATTGATAAAACAAACTTTCCTTCCAGTCATGTGTGTAGAGCATCCAACATCTAAGTATCACAAATTTGACCTAACTTCATCGTTTTTTGAGGTTACCATCAACATCACAGTTTTTGTGTCTTCATCTTTATATGCAAGCTTTGATTGATCTCACACTCACTCAATTGGATCAACTTAGGAGATAAAACTTAAAGAAACTCTTTGGGGAAACTTCCATTTGATCGAGATGCCCATGATCGAAACCAACAACTCTGGATATCACTGTTAGAACACAATACATTCAAGTTTTGTTTAATCTCACACTCACTCAATTGGATCAATTTAGGAGATAAAACTTAAAGAAATTCTTAGAAATATTAGATGAATAAAATTTTGTTTTGATTGAATGCACACTTACACACTTGCTTACTCAACAAGTTATTTATACAAACATTGCATACTTACAAACTTAGTTACACATTGGATACACATTTGTCTGATATCATATCATATTTACTCCAAACGCCATTTTGTACCACACTTATACAAGAGATTCTTGCAAATATAAAATGAAAATGCACAAAAAAAAAAGCAATAAACTAAAAATGCATTCCTCCTCCTTGGACTAGATCGCATAAACAACACATATCTTCCAGGTACATGAATTTGACTCTTCAATATTGCCTCTATATGGTATTACTCTTAAAATGAATTGATTTCAATTTCAACCCAATAATATAATTCCCTTATCTCCACCATAGTTCTTCTTAGATTCCTCACTGACAACAATTTTCATATCTTCCAAAAATAAATTTCAATCTCTGAAGTTTGGTGGCAAAGTTTCATCTGTGAAATATTCCTTCTTGAGTGTTTCCGCAGAGCAAAATTTAACCTATAAAGGAAAATAAAAATGAACCAATCATGTCAAACAAGGCTAAAAATAATCATATATGATCTTTTGATTTTTTTCCGATTCAAAATGTGATAAGAATGTTATAGAGGTATGAATGATAAAAATGTCATGTGTCCAACTTTCCTACCAATATAACATTAATCAGGGATATAAAGTTGACTTGGTGACTTGATGAAAAAATTGCAAAGTGAAGTAATAAAGAGAACGAGGTTTCGATCTCCACCCTTAGCATACTATACACATACAATACTAGTATTAATTGGTCACTGTACATAACATTTAAAATATGTAACAATAACCTGAGAAGCATGTGATTTTAACAACTTTTTCATAAGCCGCCAAAATGGCTTAAACACAGCAGGAGCATCCACAAATAATACTTGAGACAATCGATTGGGATAGTAATAGTAGAACACATCAAACTGTTAAAAGTAAAGAAATGTATTAGATTTTTATGATGCTCTTCGAACCATTTATCTGTAGCTAGTCACTTTGGTTCAAGAACACAATAGGTGGTGTCACTACAGATTTCTCAACTAAAAATATTTGGTAAATTAGTAAAAAAAAAAAACATTACCAAGAATTTCAAGTATCTAAGATCAGCATTTTCTGGACCAAAACCTTTAAGATCAAATATTGCAAGTATTTGCTCTTCCCTAGTGGGAAGCTTACTCAATGCCTTCTCAATCAAGAAAACACACAGCCTTTGATCATCTGCAGGGTCTTGTTCCTGTGGCATAAATATTCATCTTGATTGTAATGGACATATTCACTATAATATATGCAAGATAGTAGACATAGATTGTGCTGAGTGGTGCCAACTGAAAGACTTAATATCTTGTTTTTTTCTTTCAATAATATCATACATGCTGTAACTAATTACAACAAAATCTACACTTACTTTTGGAAAATGTTTTGATGCTACCACCACAAGCACAGGTCTGTTGTTGATATCTAGAAAGTCATGTAAATATGCTTTTCCAGTTTGAGAGATATCTCTGATGGCTTCTTCAGTCAATTCAGACACCTCGAAATCTTGACGCCATTTCTAATAAAGTAGAATGTAAAGTAACAACAAGTACATAAAATTTGCAAACATGGAGGGTCTGGTTGCTTAAGGAGGTGGTAATTGGGAACTGGAAAAGGTGGAAAATTTTGAATTAAATATCAATGTCAACAATAATATGATAACCTATATGGCCTTGACAGCTAACAATGACTCATTAACATGACTAATTTGAAGAAGAAATGCTTAAATATGATCAAATGTTTCCGGTGTCAGACATGCCTTTGGTCAGAAATGTCGGTGCTATAACATAAGACAAGAAAGTCGAAAATAAACAAATTGAAAATTAGAGCTCATTTTCCAGTTTCACCTTCTCAACAAAGCATAACAAACATTGAAAAAGAATGATCATATACATATGATGAAAAGAAGGATACAATGGCTTTAGTCAACTTCGAAACAGCTTCTTCAACATCAAACTTGCGATCTTTCAGAAACCATTGTATCATATCTTCGTCATCCCTACCATTTCTTCCAACAGGAAGATTATAGTGATCTTTTTCAAGCCTCTCTTTCACTTCCAGGACTAACTGCAAAATTTTCAAGAAAAAAAAAATCACATTTTGATATACCCTTTATGAAGTTAAGAAAGTTTGATTATGTAAGTTGAATAATTGTTATTGGCATAGGAATGAAATGAATAATTGAAAAGAGTGAAAGAAAGAAGAACCTTTTGTGAGTCATTGGGTTGACTTTGGAACTGAAGATTGCAGCTCCGAACTACGAATTTGGTTCGAAGGGAAATTGTTGAAGAAAGACGAGGAAGAGTGGTGGTTGGTTTGACACGAAACAACGCCATTCAATTCAATGTCTCCTCCTCTCACCTTCTGTTTTCTTCCAACTCTGTGTTTCTTCAAGTTCTATATTTTCCCCCTATAAATACTAGTAACATGAACATACGTGTTGCTGTTATTGTGTGTCTTTTTGTTATTAACAACATTTTTTAAGAAAATAATATTTAAGAGTTTAATTGTGGTGAGTTGACAATTCAAAACAGTTTTGCACACACAACCAATCAAAACATTCTGAATTGCCATGTTTGACCCACATAAATTAAAATCATTAATTGATGTGACAATTCAGAATGTTTTGATTGATTGTGTGTGCAAAACTGTTTTGGACTGTCAACCACCAGAATTAAACTATATTCTTTTATAAATTTAACTCATATTTAAATATTTTTTATACGTTTTATATATATGTTTTTGTACGACTACAACAACATTTTTTGGTTAATTTACTTGATTCGACTCAAATACTTCATATAAGTTTAGTGACATTGCGTGTGGATTCAAGAACAACATCCCACACGCAAAGTCCACTTTATCCCAGATCAAATAGCAAAGTCATTGTGTGTGGATTCAAATACTTAAACTTATATCATTAAACGATATCAAATACTTGATTTGACTCACAAACTAAATGGTAGGCAAAAAAGAGGGAAATCACTAACAGAAAAAAGTGACATAAAAATACAACTCGACAACCGCATTTTATGATAAAACAAATATTGCCGAACATCAACCACTTAATCTGGCTCACGATACAGATCATAAGCTCATACCAGGAAAATAAACAAGAAAGGAACAACATCAAATACTACTCAATAATCAAATCTCAAAGATAAAGTAGACTTTGCGTGTGGATTTGCTACTAGATCTGGATCATGGTACACATCCCAAGAATAAAGCAGACTTTGCGTGTGCATTTGCTGCTTGATCTGACCCACGATACACATTATAAGCTAAAAAGAGGAAAAGAAACAAGAAAGGAACAATATCAAATACTACTTAAGAATCACATCCCAATGATAAAGTAGACTTTGCATGTGGATTTGCTACTTGATCTAGGTCATGGTACACATTCCAAGGATAAAACAGACTTTGCGTGTGCATTCGCTACTTGATTTGGCTCACGATACACATTATAAGCGAAAAAGAGAAAAAGAAACAAGAAAGGAACAACATCAAATACTACTCAAGAATCACATCTTAAGGATAAAGTAGACTTTGCGTGTGGATTTGCTACTTGATCTAGGTCACTAAAGTACTCTCCATCTCTTTCTTCTTCTACTTTCTTTCTTTTCCCATCCATCAAAACAGAAACGGTGCAAGAACATTCACCATACCACTAGTTTTTTTCTTAGGAGATTTGGAACCACACATCCTTATTCTTACTGACTTGTTGCTAATTGTGACTCTGTTGGTTCCATTAGTTGGTGCTTCAACTTCAACCATCTCAAAACCATCTTCAAGTGCAGTGGTTCTTTCATCCTCACTATCATCAAACCTCACACCTTTAACTTCATCATCATCATTACTAAACATTTCTACCTCTACATCAGACCCTACATCCAACTCTAGACAACTAGGTTCAACTACTTTGACATTTCTATCTAACTCATTGTGCTCAACATAAATATGTCCATCTTCCTTATGAGCAATAAAATGCCTAAATATTTCATCAGCAACATGGTCCTCATTAACCTAAAAAAAACCATCAGATACCCTATCAATTTGACTCCATACCCTAAACTGTTTCTTCTCATATCTCCAACTTAGCCACAATATCCTCTATATCAGACACACCCCAATTGTTACCATCAATACCATACACAACAGTTTGGACACCTCCTCTATAAAACATAAATTTATCCCTAACAAACTCCCCACCATGATGGAAAAAACATCAAACACACTTATGATCTGTGGAAAAAACAATTTTTTATTAATATTTATATGACACGTGTCAGCACTTCATCAGTTTTGACCCTACAATATATCAACATCACAAAAGTAACACAAGTGTGAATAAATAAACCCTAAAAATCCAAGTTTTACACATGGAAAACTACAATATTGGAATCTAGCCTCAGACTTTTGGGACCACAATATACATTTCTTTATCATATACAAACATTACCAACAACAAAACACACATGCATAATGATAAAGCGAACAACAATAACTTACCACAAGTTTCGTCTTCTTCTTGCGTTAACTTCGGATCCAAAAACGCTTTCTCTTTCTTCGTTCGTTCCTAGAATCGCAAAAGCCAGCAAACCCTAATTCGAACTTGCTTCTTCTCCTAGGTCTTGCTTCAATTTTGCAAAATCCAACAAACCCTTCGTTCGATTTTGTCTTCTTTGAATCACTCTTGTTCGTATTCAAAACCCAAAACTACTTTCCTCTCTCTTCTTTGTATAACTCTTCTCATTCTCACTCTCTGAATTTGTGTTTTAGGGTAAATGAGAGGGAGGGAGGGGGGGTAACCCAATTAACTTGATTTTGGTAGTTTTTAGCCAGGTGGAAATAAAAAAAATCAAAAATAAAATAAAATAACAAGTCATCACGCCACATCAGCTCATTAATCCAGTTTGATAGCTTGAGGGTGTGAGGAATCTTCAAGTTTCAAGTGCGAATCACCAAGTATTTTCTTTTGATTCGAGAATTAGGAGAGGAGGGATTTTAACGGAGGGGAGGGAAAGGGAAATATTTTAATTAAAAATGTGTTTGGTTCGCAAGGGGAGGGGGAGGGATTTTAAAATTATTTTACTGTTTTACCCTTAAACTTAATTAAATAAAGATAATAAATTAGTGAAACAATAACGATGTAATCGATAACAACATGATGTAGACGATGAAATAATGGATTAGTAATATGGTTGTTACGAGTAGTAATAAAAGGTATTACAAGGAAAAGTTGTTAATAATATGGAATAAAAGTTGTTACAAGGATAATATTATAGCATAGTTGTTATAGCATAGTTTCAAAAAATTTAGTAACAGTAGCAGTAGGTGTTATAGCATAGTTTCAAAAAATTTAGTGTGGATGATTTGACTGGATTTGGATGAATTTTGTGAGAGTTGAAGAGTTGAGGATGAACTAACCTTTTTTTTTTAATCTTTTCTATTTTTTTTTAAAATAATTTCAATTTCTTTTTTAATTTATTTAATTTAGAAAATGATTATGTAGATTTTTTATTTTTTTTAATTTAGTAATTACACATGTGGCATGCCACTTAGGCGTTGACTTAGTCAAAATTGGTCAAAAGGTCAATATTGCAAAGGGGCTAAATTTTAGGGGACTAAAATTTTCAATTTTTTTATTAGAGGACCAAAATCTCAACATTGGTAAACTTAGGGAGTCAAAACTGTAGTGTTAGCCTAAAAGTTGTTACAAGATAATACAACTTGTAGCCTAATAATAATAAATGTTGTTATAAGGATAATATTGAGATTTTAAATTAATCTAAGGATAATTTTGACAGTGCAATAAAATTTGCTCCCCTCCCTTCCCCTTCTTGAAAATTGAACCAAACACTTCAAACTAAAAATCTCACCTCCCCTCCTTTCCCCTCCAAAACACTCGAACCAAACTGACTATTAGGGGGGTGGTATACCAAAATACGCCACCCAAAAAAGTTTGTTGGTACATCAACCACTTAATCTTGCTCATATTACACATCAACTGAAACAACAAGAAAGGAACAATATCAAATACTACTCAAGAATCACATTACAATGATAAAACAGACTTTGTGTATGGATTTGCAACTTGTTCTCGGTCATGGTACACATTCCAAGGATAAAGGAGACTTTGCGTGTGCATTTGCTACTTGATATGATTCACGATACACATCGTAAGATAAAAAGAGAAAAAGAAACAAGAAAGGATAAACATCAAATACTACTCAAGAATCACTTACCAAAGATAAAGTAGATTTTGCGTGTGAATTTGCTACTTGATCTGGGTCATGGTACACATTCCAAAGATAAAGCAGACTCTGTGTGTGCATTTGCTACTTGATCTAACTCACGATACACATCATAAACTAAAAAAAAGGAAAAGAAACAAGAAAGGAACAACATCACATACTACTCAAAATCACATCCCGAAGATAAAGTAGACTTCATTCGTGGATTTGTTACTTAGATAATGAGTGCACAGCTACTGCATTTTGCAGCTGTGGAGGATCCAAATATAAACCTATACTGCTTTTTATTATTTTGATAGACAAATGTTCTACTTACTTGGTTTGGCTCCTAGTTTGCATTATAAGCTAATTAACCGAAGGAACAAAATTCACAGAAGGAAAGATATCAAATACTACTAGATTATCACGCCTTAAGGATAAAGTAAACTTGGTGTATTAGTGCTTTAGCCTAGCTCAAGATATGCATGCGACCCAAATTATGGAATCGTCACTATGTGAAAACTCAAGAATACGATTAACAAAAATTAGAAAAGGTACAAATTCATATTCATGCAACCTTCATCCACGAATTGAATTACAGGCCAATTTCAAAGTTGTTCAATTTATATCACCTCAACACCAAACTAGCCTAAAAGGGTAAAACCATTCAAACTAGCTTTTTACCATTTAGCATAAAATGTACATAACCAAGACATAAAAGAAAACTACCGCAAAGCACCCATAATGATCTAAAATTACTCCTCCACATAGCCTTCTAGATACGACCAATCACAAACTCCGTCACAACATAGCTTCACCTAATTGTAGGAGGAGGAACCTACTGAATATATCGACTAGAAGAGATATTCATGTCCATTCAAGGCTCAGTGAGTACCCAACGAAATATAACGTTTCATTGCTATTGTAAAATAACATATAAAATTAATCAATTATTTATTTGCTATAATGACATACTTGCAAGACGGAGGGAGTACATTGTTACTTAAAATTTAAGTGGTGAGAGTCATTGAATGAATGTATAAAAAAAGAGTAGCGATATATGTACAATTATTTGTGACAACTTTCATTTTCTCTCTTCTCATTGGTCTAAAACAATAGAGAGAAAGGAAGAGAAAGAGAATAAGAATATGATGTGAGTATGAGAGAGAAAGTTGTCAAAAAGTTATAATAAAGTGGTTGCACAAATATCATTTCTCATTAAAAAAAAGGAAAATTCTATGGTGAAGTCATGAAAATGACTTTTTTAGTAAAGTTAACACTATAACATCAAAAATGTAACGAGTAACACCCCACTCTTTGTACAATGGCATGAAAAGTCCGGTCCTCATAGTATCATCAATTCATCAGATTAATAAGACTACACTTAATCTAATTTTATCCCACCTTGTTATAAGGGTAACACCCAACAAAGTGTAACACTTAAGACTATCACATAATATCATCAACTCTGTTTGCATGTTAAAGATTCCAACGATAAAATAGTACCTGCAAGTCCAAGATGTTGCAAGCATTACTAGATGAATTACTATTGATCATTAATCAGTAATCAACAATTTAGAAATGAATCAAACATTAAATTCAAAATTAACTTTTCCAAAAAGTCAGTTTCCTAACTTCACCGTAGGAGTTCCCTTAAAAAAATCATACTAAGATAATCTTTAAGTTAAAATAACTATTAAACTCTTTTTTTATTGCTCTTTACTTGTTGGACAAGATTTGATCACCGGAAAAAATGTTCGGAGGCTACACTCAGCTCATACAGACACGAACAACTTGATTTGTCGTCTATACTAAGAAATTCCAAACGTAGGCAGCACCACTAAATTACTAATAACAATATTTAGCACATTTCTAAAAAAAATAAAAATAATTAGCCCATAAAAATATAATACAAGACTTATAAAAAAAAAAAAAAGTTAAATCAAGTTTTACTAGTTTCATGTTTTACTACTTCATTAGTTTGGATGATCCGCTCAATCTAATAATCAAAACCAACCCATATTTTATCGAACCTGTTCAAATTTAGGTCCAGCATGGGTTCGGATAATAGATTTACGATTTCTGAATCCAACCCCGTCAGAAAAATTGTTAATTTTTTTATTTTTGATTATGTAGTTTCTTTGTCTTAATATTAAAGTAAATTTACAATTTTGAATAGTGAAACTTAGTCTACATATTAAAATTTTTGTGAAATAGAATGTGATTGAATTATATATTCTTTTTTATTTTTCGTTTAAAAGTTATGTTTAATCTCTTGTTGGCCCAACCTAACTCAATCCATTCATCATAGGATTGATTTAACTCGGGGATTGACATTATAAAATACAAGTATTTTATCTAATTCAAATAAATTAAATTTAATTGGGTCGGGTAATTAGGGATGGGAATAGGCTAGGTTGACCTACAGGGGCCTACGGCCTAGCCTACGACAAGCAGGCCAAATTTTTTTTCTTAAATAGGGAAGACCTAGGCGTTTTTAAAAGCTTATTTAGCTTAAAAGGCCGGGCCGCAAGCTATTACAAAAGCCTTGTAGGCCTATTAGACCGACTTACTTATGTAAATATGAATAATATTATTGATATTATATTATATACTCTACTTTGAATTAAATTATAAATTTGTCAACTTTTAAAGTAATTTAAGCTTATTAGTTTATATTATTTTTTCGCATATTTAAATATATTATTATAAATTAGAATTGAAATATGATATAATATATCGTAAAGTTCTCTAAAACTTCTGTTAAATATTAAAACAGAGTTTAATATCATTGATCTGTTATCTCGCTAGTCTATTTAACCTTGAATCACACTACTTATTTAAAGATGTTCATATGAAATAGGCTTTTGAACATGCTAGCAGGCCTAATCAGGCTTTCATAAGGCAAGACTCAGGCCTAAAAAGTAAGCTTACGACAGGCCGCAGACCAAGCTTAGGCCTTACAAAAATTTGACAAACTAAGCTTAGGCCTTGCAAAGCCTAACTCAACCTAACCTATTCTCATCCCTACGGTAATGGATTTGGTCAAAATCAGTCCACTCGAACGTGAAAACACCCCTAAATGTAGATTAGAAGATTTTCCCTTCGATAAACTATTTGCCATCCTAAAATGTTCATGCGGCAACACTTGCATATGAATTGGAGAGGTAAATGTCAATTGTCAACTCATCCACTTTGTATAAATCCACTTAGATAATTGTACATCTACAGATTTATGCCACACCAATAAAAAAAACTTACCACATTACCATTGTTTTAAAAATTTGAGTCGAGAGACAAAAAATTTGATTTGAAAAAGGAGGATCAATTCGATAAACCGATAAAAATATGAAGACCAAAACTGCAATTGATGTCACATTTGTTGCATAGAGAGTAAAAACAATTACCAGCCTTATAGATTACATCAACATAAATTTTTTCCCCTTCATTTTGATTCACTAGGAATCCAAATAAATATATGTTTGCGCATAGTACATGTGCATGTTAGCATGGTTATGAGACTCCTCTTCACAAAGGCTCCAAGAACAAACTAGCTTTAGGATACAAGCCAACATCTTTGAGAGTCATTCTCATTTGATCAACACCATAAACCCTTCTAGGAAAATTTGATATGAGTCTGTAGTTCCCAATTCCAGACAAACCTAATGAATCGATATATGAGAAAATTGACTGAATTTTGTCTGTGCATAGGAAAGTATGTTCTCTTCTTTCTCCATTTGGAAACCTTATCAGTATCTGCAACAAAAAGTTTGACAAACATATATACTCAAGCTCACACAAGTTCATAATTTTTTACATGTTTCTTTGTTGTGCAAGACTAAAATTTATTACCTGTGCAACTTGAGTCGTGTTCCCCCTACTTGTGATTCCCTTGCCATTCTTTTCACTAGTGGATCCATTTCCTTTGTTATTCTCACGAAATTTACTAACATTGACAGGGTTGTTCCTTAACTTCTCATAATTTCTAGTGTTTTGAGTTTCCACTGGTTTATGAGCTCTCTCTCTTGAAGGTAAACTTTTGATCCTTTCTTTTTCCTATATTTAACTAGGATTGTTAGTTTATTATTGTTTAGGAATAAAATAACAAAAAACAAGTATATTTAGTTTGAGCTTGGAGAATCCTAAGTTTTTTGCAATCATGCATCTGGAGCTACATCCAATACATTTCAAGTTTCAATTGCATATTTTGATTTTTCGCTATTGAGTTGAAAAATGAGCGGTCTTATCTTGATCGGACGGCCTGTGATGCATGGATGCACCAGAATTCCTAACCAAGATAAATTCATATTAGAAGTATACACATTGAACTACCTTGTCTATTTTCAAAGCCTCAAGATATGCAGCATCTTGTTCTTCTCTGAGTTTACGATCAGCTCGGATCTTTTCATCTCGCTTAGCTTTATCACTTCTAAAAGCCAGCCCTTGTTCTTCCAATGTTGTTTGTAGAATCTCAACTAGCTCTGTTGGTGAGAGTGGTCCCTCTAGCTGAACACACACACACACACACACACACACACACAAATACAGATTAAAGAGAGACATGGATGAGTGTTACATTTTCCATTTCAAATATATAGTAAACTTTGACTTTAAATATTTGGTGGTTGCGAGAAGTGATAGGGTCGGAGAAAATTCTCTGGCTACATTACAATACCCCGCGCCTTAATACCTTATTATATTTTTATGTTGGACCTAATTCATCCGTAGAAAACCAACTTATAAGGTCTATGTGTCACTTTTCTTAACTATTTTCAATGTGGGACTTTGATTTTTTCTAATAAAAATAACAAATTGCATTAGAAACATCTAAACAATAACAAACTATATACATCCATTTCTTGAAAAAATCTTGCATATTAAATTCATAACAAAAATAAAAGGCATTTGTGTGAGAGTAAGTAATCAAACCTAAAAATTCAACCAACCTGTTGCAACACAATCATGCTATCATTAGGAGCAGGACTTATGACAACACAACAAGGAAAGCTAGTAGGCCTTAGTTTTGAAACCATTTGCAAACCCTCTCCTCTATCTGTAAGTGCACCCCAACAAACAAAATTCACATCAAGAAACTGAATCACTAGCTCCGAACACAGAGTTTCCTTGCAGAACACGTTTGCAAAAGGGTGGTCTACTGAATGAAGATAGATGAACACAAATTTTTGATCTTGTTCTGCTAACTTCATAGCTTCGTTGAAACGACAAGCATAAAAGAAGGGATGTTTGTTGCCATATTGTTGCTCAAAATTATCATGAAAAGCCCATTCTTCTGGAGCTGCTAAGGAATTTTGAGGTTGTGGAGGGTCTAAAAATTGTAGTGGAAAGTTTTCATTTTGATTTCTTCTTCTTCTTCTTCCTATTCCTACAAAGGTCATTATGCTTCGAGGAAGGCTTGTCATTCGGCGAACTATCCTATGATCTCTTACAGTTGATGACATTTGTTCACAATGATATATCAGATGAAATATTTCTACCTAGAAGCA
>Ga0315914_1003169_pt1 | contig 25067 bp, 9 predicted proteins | sample MpolenodulesMG_FD_203920 | JGI IMG/M metagenome (GOLD analysis project Ga0315914, IMG submission 203920) | Medicago polymorpha root nodule microbial communities from Los Angeles, California, United States - elongated nodules | ecosystem: Host-associated > Plants > Roots > Nodule | place: USA... | reverse complement strand
ATCTAGTATCCTTCACCTCCATTGCAGATGGGTTCACATTCGGAGGTTAGATGACTCTATAGGTTGTGCATTGGAAGTAAAGGTTTTGTGCACTGGAAGTCTGGAAGTCAAGGTTTTGTGCACTACAAAGCCTTTACCAATGAGCTGTAGCAATTAGAGTTTGTTTTTAATACACTAAACTTCTGTCATTTTCAAAATGTACATCCAATTAAACTCAAACTCAAAGTTCTATACGAGGCTACCTGAGTTTATACATGAATGACTTTGTAAGTGAGTTAACACGGTTTTGATGTGTTATCTCGTACAAGTTTACACTCTACAAGCCAATTAGAGAGTTTAACAACCCCATGGTTGAAAGTATAGGAGTGTCAATTGGAAAAATATTGTTGGTGTGACATTACCATATAAACTTTTTTTAGGGTGAGGGGGATAAGATACTAGACTCATGTACAACATATCATTATCCCCAAAATGCAGTAATATGATAAAATAACATTCAACTTGATATCTCAGACCATAAATAAATCACAAATCGTATTTCGCTGATAAAGAACGTACCACAAAATCCTGGTACTCAACTATGCTTCCTGCGTAACCACGATTAATGGTCACTTTCAAGACATACCTGAAAAATGCAAATACTTAAAAACATTGCATGATATCATCATATTAAAGCTCCCCATCCTATTATTTGCAAAGCAAATAATCCAGAAAGACAGCAAAAGCACATAAAGAAAACTTAAACTGAGACACATGCATCTTCCAAGATATGATACCTAAGCCTCACATTCACCCCGTTGTATGTCTCATATGGCATTTCAACAGTTGAGAATTCAAATGGATATGTTTTCCTTTCATAGATTTCTCCAGGAACATCTAGTTCCCGTACTGCAAAAGATAGCAAAATGAAATTCAGTAATCGGCTGTAAGTAATTCATCATTAAATGAAAGGCTAACTACAATTGTGTAGAATATGGAAGAGACAAAATATTCAATTACCAAGGGAAGTAAAGTCATAAAAATTTCCTCTGTCAAAATACATCTCTGCACAGTGAAATGAAATTCAACATGAACTTTATATCAGTAATCAGTAACAAAGTAATATGGGATTAAAAAAAAATCATAAACAGGAGAAAATATTCAAGCAGAAGCGGAATAACAACTGTATATCTTATACCAGTGATGAATGTATAATCTATTCCCTTTGTAGCCATTACCAAAGAATAATTTAACAGTTCCGTTACAGATCATCAAGGAGGAGAGGGGAGGGAGGAGTGAAAGAAAAAAATTTCTTAAACATTTTTGACAAAACTGAGATGAAAGGATCACAGTAAGGCAACTCATCTTTCTTGTATAGATAAGAAGTAATTCATGATTAACTGTAATGTCAACTTTAAAACTTAGGACTGAAAGCTTTTAGAAATATGAGGATCATTTTACGTTTTATCCTGAGTCAAATGTACTAATGCTTTGTTTGTTTTCACAGTAGAAGTGGTTCTAGACGAACGTCTACTAGAAGCTGAGATTTTTAGCTTCATAAAACCACATCAAAATGGCAGTGTAAATGCACGTCCATCAAAGCAAAAGCTAATCCAAACACATACTAAGCAGAAAAACAACTATCCAGCTGATTATCACACCGGATAAAAATATAGAAGTATAGAATCAAGTTGGAATATCTCGCCTGAATAGCAATTCTAAAAAGAAAATGATGAATAAAAAGCTTGAAGCAGCATACACACTCAATGCAAAGAAACAAAACAAATTAAAAAGTGGAAGGATTACTCAAGTACAAACCTATCTGTCCAAGCAGCTCAACTTTTATGCCATTGTGGTCAATCTTCTTCCCTTGCATTGGTTCTATTGTAATCTAAACATGGCAGCAAATACATAAATAGTCAATGCATGAAGACCCACTGGAAAATATATCGAAAGTCATTGCAACAATATGATGAGTTTAAGATAAATTAAAAAATATAATATTATTTAGATAAACAACTGACATACCTTTCCAGCAATGTTTTCTTGACTGTGGAAAAGTGGGACTGTAACTGTTTGACCATTTTCTTTTTTAAATGGAACCTTGAAAAATGGCAAAAAGAATGTCAACCGAAACGATCAAAAGTCAATAAAATCATAACTAGTGAAAGATTCAAAATCATTAATAGTGCTAAGATAAATATCAAACTATGTGAAAAATTCCCCTACTTGCAAGGAAAATGTGAGGAGAGTGTGAAATAAGAAACTCTGAACATGTTTAAGTGAAGAAGATAGTGAGCAATATGATATTTATATACATGATTAATACAATTGTCGTAATTTTCTAAGGGAGCAACCAATCTCTATATGCAATGAATTATAAATATTCCCCTAAAGCTGGAAAGTGGACACGAAAAAGTATCCAGCTTGTTATAAGATATAAGAAATCATTGGTTCCCAAAGTGCTCTGGTGAACGAACCTGCCAACTGGTCATTTGAGTTGACAAAGGATGTGCAATTTAAGATAGAGTGATCATTATTATATTTTTCTGGTACAACCTTGAATAATATAGAATGATCATTATTATATTCACAATGAGGTTATGCATATTTACATACGAGAGAATCTCAAGAAAGGAAAAATACAGAATATGGAAAGTTTTCAGAGGTAATAGATGGAGTGAAGGCAAATGTAATGGGACTTTTCTGATTGTAACAGACCTTTCAAATGATTCTGTAAGGTAGAAATGACAACAGAAGCTGTAAACTTTTAACAGCAAATTACAGTGAAGTCTAGGTACTTAGAGTGAATCTCAAACTAGGAAGAAAATGAGATTGAGATCAGAAATAGGCAAAGGAGATACTGATGAGTCTTCTGGTGGAGGCACAATGAGGTTCTGACAATGGGAGGGGAGGGGAGTGTGTGGCTTTCAAAAGCAGGTTGAGACAGAAAACAGTTGCGACACGTAGAGGAACACTAGAAGGATTCTAGTCGCGCCACTTTGAGAAACAGCCAGAGAAGGAGAGGTAGACTTGATGGGGCTTTTCAGAATTCGTACAAAAAAGGTACTTGTCAGTAGCAGACAGACCATCAAATGAACTGATGGCAGGTGGAGATACAAAATAGCCAAAACTTGCTGTGACAGAATAAAATGCACAGCTAAAGCTCAACAAAGGATGTGACAATTTAAGAAGAAATCTACTCACAAATAAAATGGCAATCAATCTCAATGAGCTTAGTTTGTTCAAGGAAGTTGGATTGGATGCAATGTCAGTATTTGGCTGATTATAATAAAAAGAAACTTATCTCAATACTCAATAGTTCCAATCCAAAAAAAATTATATACTCTTCAATGGGGAGTCTCGGCCATATGAGTTCACATGTAGCAAGAGTCATGCTCAATATTTTGCTAAAAACATCAGTCAAAGGAAATTGATGTTTAGCCCCTTTATGGTAGGAAGGATGGGATTGGTTAGAACTTTAATTTCAGACATTTTCAAAATCCTTATGTAGGCCATGAAGAACAAAAACCATGCGCATTTGATCTATCTTATCTATAACTTTTTGAAGATCATTATCGGTTAGCATAGTCTTCATTTGTTGAATAGTTGACTGAGCTTTGTTTAAATAGGAAACTAAATCATGATCTTCAATTTGAAGAGTTGCCAAATTATTAACAGAATCATGGAGATTCTGAATGTCATTAACATAAACACTCATAGCCTTCTTCCAAATCTCATAACAAGAAATATAGGAGTGGAAGTGAACTAGAAGTGACAGGTCAATTGATTGTCAAAGTAATAATGCTAATTGATAACCAGTATTTTCCCAAACGAATTGGCGACACTTTCAACATAGGTTGTCAAATGATCATAAATTCCCTGACCAAGATACCAAAATTTGACAGCAAAGTACCAGTCCAAATAATTTCTTCTATTAAATTTTTCAGAGGTAATAGATGGAGTTCCTGAAAAGGAATATGAAATGGGACTTTTCTGGTTCTAATCAAATTTTTCAAATGATTCCATGAGGTAGAAATGAACCTCAATATGCTTGAGAAATTAAATTATTATTTGTATGATACGCCGAATTCTATTTCTGCCTGAAAAGTGAAACTTCAATTATATTCTATTTCCAACACTCTCTATCAACTCTCACTACTACTGTCATCAACCTTGACATTAACAACAATACAAAATGCAATTGCCACACGATATGATGCGAGTATAAACTACAATTTCACGAAATGTAAATGAAAGTGTGCTCACCTGCTTCCGGTTTTTTCCATCGTTAAACGAAATCAGGACATTGCATGCAGGCTTGAAAGCTCCAAGAAGATAATTCTATAAGCACAGAATCAAATAAATCAAAGTTAGAATTGAAGAAAACCAACAATTACATAACCAAAACACAAAAACCCAATTTCAACAAAACTCACCATACTGTTCACAATTCAATCTTCTACTAACTACCTCAAGCACCTGTTGAAAAACAGAAATTTCGAATTATAAGAAAATCAAGATCTTCAACCACAAAATATTGAAATCAAGATCATTGGGTATCTAAAATCAAACTCAAAATCAAATTTTTCCAAAAGAATGAAAAGATCATGATTATCCCCTCAAAAACCCTAAAAAACGAAATTGGAGAGATACCGTGAAGAGTGCGATCAGAACGATAAGTTTTGAGAGTGCGGATCAATGAAAGGAATTGAGAAAATGAGTAAAGGGATCTAAAAAAAGCATAATTTGAAGTGAATCTAAATCTCAATGAACCCTAACAGTGAACACGTCGATCGGAGGAAGAAGGGAGTAGTGGTTGTTTCTTCTTCTTCTCTTTCTTTCTCCTGAATTTTCAATGCTTAAACGTTGTCGTTTAACACACTGGGGATGCTTTTGTTTTTTCCTTTTCAAATAAAAAAATAACTTATGTTTTATTTTCTGCTGCAGTTTTTAGAGTAAAAATAAAAAAAAATTGAAGGAGAAAATAATATTTTTTTTAGAAATAAGAGTAAAAATAATATTTGATCCATATAGTCAAATTTCGTTATTAGTTTTGATAAAAACAAAAAAATTAACAAGTTTTGGTACCTATACTATACAATCTTTCAACACATAGTTTTAATCTTATTAATATATTTCAAAATAAAACTAATGAAAATTTAGACTTAAAAATTAAAGAATTTGTTGAAAAACATTTTATAATATTTTAAATAAGTATGTAAAAAATCGTTCAAAAATTTAAAATTTTAAACATAAGTAAACACATTTGAATTTAACAGAGATTCAAATTACATGCTGAAAAATATTATAGGGGCCAATATCTATCATTTTTTTATAAAAACAAAATCTGTTATATTTATAGGAACTAAAAACTTATTTAATCCTTGTTTTTATATTTTTTTTATGATAATCTTATTTTAGTGTGTTGTGTAATATAATAAATATTGATAATATGGATGGACCCGCTTAGATAAAACTTATTTTGAGTTTGTGCAAAACAATTTACGTAAATAAATAAACTTTTATGTATTATTCATAAGTTTGTTTATGTAGTTAAAGATAACAGTTCATGAAGATACAATTTTCGTTAGTGAAAACTTATAAATTAACAAAATAGCTTATTTATTTACATAAGTTACTTTTCATAAATTCAAAAATAAGTCAATGCAAACGGATATGTCTAACACAAAGAAGATAGTTGAACTCAACAAACGCTTATAAAAATAATTATAATTTACCTCACTTTAAAGACATTATCGTGGCTCCAATACTTTTTGAGTTTAAGGCCTATACTTTTACCACGAAATTAAACCTTTAAATTTTATGAGCATTATTAGTTAAGTTAGGTATTATAGAAGATTGTTTACTTTTATTTTACTTAGCTTCCATTTATTGTTTCTTTTTGAAAAATATGCAGTGATTTGCTTTTATTTATTTATTTTATCGACCAAGGTTCATTTAATTTTGGTTTTTTAGATAGATAAATGATAAATAACCATTGAAATTCATACATAGAAATGGATGTGTCGGTGTTGAAACCACGACCGCAGTGTTCAGTCTAACAATTCTGATATTATTTTGCTAGTTAAGCTATAACCTATGGACATGTTGATTAATTTTTATTTCCAGAGAAAAATGATAATTATGTAGCAGTAAATATCAAATTATTTCATTAATATTGGATCAAATATATACTAAAAGAAAAAAAAAATTATTAAAAAAATATCAACATGTATAATCTATTTGATATTAACATTTATGTTTTCATCTTTCAAAAAAAAAACTTTTATGTTCTCATGAAAAATGGATCATGTTAATTCAAAGTTCGATCAGAAAGGAAGTAAAATATAGTCAGTAATCATTTCATTTGGAATCAAAGTTAAGTTCTCTCAAACATTTTGTTCTAGGGAGATTTCATCAACCATTTGTGCTTAATCGTTTGGTTCAACATTATGCAATCTATAATGTTGTATGAGACCGCAGTGCTAACAACACTCACCCGTTAATTAATTGGATGAAAACATTATAAGACATGCATGATTTCATTCAATAAAACAATGAAAGTTAGAGAAAGTGTTGAAAAGAGAGTGTTGATATAACTCCTTATCTGGTATTATAAAGCAACAATATAACATATATCAATTATATTAGAAACATTTTAAATAAATGAGTAACTTTATTGTAAGTTTAAATGCATTTTTCGTTCCCCTATATAATGTTTTGGTTTCTTTATTTTGGTTCCTCTTATTTTACTTTTTTCTTAATTTTGGTACCTCGTCTCATTTTTGTGTCATTTCTTATGACCTATCATATTCATTTATGATGTATATCAATGATCATTATGCGACAATTAATAACTTTGTTGGAAAAAATATATCAAATAAACATTCTCACGTGATAAATGAATATATCACATCATCAAAAAATGATCCAAAAATAAGATGGGTGGTAAAAAGTACGGAAAATAAAAGTTAAATAGGAACCTAATTCATGTTAACCTAGATATATTTTTTTTATAGAAACTATTTTTTTTTTAAAAAGTTATTTAAGGCATAAGGGCATTTTGGTCCATTTAGTGAAAAAAAACATGAGTCATAAACACTAAAATCCAATTGGTTGTCACATGTCACTAAAAATGTGTTGGGTATTTGTATGTTGGCTTCAGTTTTGCTAAAACAAATACTCATACATGAAGTTGGATACGATGTTCCAACATCCTAGCACGGTTCAGTGTGCCCTGTTTGTGTGGCTTGGTTTTCGCAAGTTTTATCTTTTTAAGGAAACCACGCCTTATCTCTTGTTCACCAAGTAACATATTTTTGTCTGGAAGCAGCTGGGTGATTTGTTCCTAAAGTATAGACAAAATTTTAGGAATCTTTGGTGGTGTTTTGGTAGTTCCTAAAAATGTTCCTACTTTTTAGGAGTTGTTATTTTTGTTACTTGTAAAGTGGATCTGCTCAAGGATCTACCGTGTTTTGTTTTGAAGCCCAACAAGACTATTTGACCCATATTGCTTCAGTATTTAAACAAGACTGAAAGACCTAAAGAATTATTCAACCCGTCATTTTGAAGAATAGATCTTTTAGGATTTTGAGTCTCTTATTTGTGAGTCTTTCGTGTATCATCTTGATGCATGCTTAGGACTGTGTTTGAGTTGTAATATGTTCACTGCTCTGAAGTTGTGAAGCAAAAAGTTAGGTAGTTTGTGTACTACACCAAAGCTGTGAAACACGGTTGTAGGTAATTTGTTTGAAGGTAACTTAATCTTTGATTGTGTCTGTAAACTGAGAATCATAGAGGTTGTGATTGTTTGTAGGGAGTGAGATGAGATCTCAAATATAAGAGTTCCTAGGTTGAAGTCAATACGTTTAGGTCCTAGGTCTTAAGTGTAAACGAGGAGTTTGCTGAGAGCTATAGAATAAGGACTACACTAGTGGATTTCCTTCCTGGCTTGGTAGCCCCCATATGTAGGTGAGTTGTGCCGAACCGGGTCAACAAACTTCCTATGCCTTTTACTTTCTTGTCTTTTATTTTGCTATTTTGTTTATGTTTACTGCTGGCACGATGTTCTAAACATCTCATTCAACATCTGTTATCTGTGCCTGGTGTTGGAACATCGCATATAACATTTTATTGCTAGTGTGCCAGAATTTCAAAATGTGCCACTTCAGCTATAAAAAATTGTACTAAGCGACCAAATTTAAGGTGATTAAAAATTGCAGTGTCAAATTGAAATGATTTATAATTACATGAACTAAAATTCAAGTGACGCATATTTGTAGGAATCATTTGCATATTCATGCCGAAAAAATAACATCTAAACTTTACCAAGGCCAAGAGTACCTCTAACAACAAATATATGAGCATTCATCTCTACCAACTCGATTAGGAAAACATATGTAATTGAATTGTTATGTTATATATCTATATCATGTTATTGTTGGTTTTGTACTCGAAAATATTACCTTGAAAGGTTTATCACCGAAGAGATTATCAGGTCGCTCTTTTTAAGATGTTATGCGGCAGTGCTCAAAGTTAAAGTTATGGAAGAAAGACTATCAATCACTCCACCTCTAGGATAAAACAGCTCAATTCACACTGTGTGATTAACTACTACATTGTAGATAATCGTTCTTGAATTACACTCTCAATATGGCTATAATGGCCGCTTAATTATGGTACATATACCACTCAAAATTGAAGGGATATAAAGAAAATATGAAGAGAATAACAACTCGATGAAACGAGGCAAAAGAAGAAAAGAAAAAGATTTGATAATTCATAAATCTTTTTTGATGTACCAAATGAACTATGCGAGCTCTCCTTTTATAAAGTGAATTCAAAACTGATCTGGAAAGGCTTGGGGAACAAGTACTCCGTGGATCAGTTCTAGTAACCAACAGATCATATACGTTTGGAGCATTAGTTGAAGCGCGCAAGTGGATAAGACCAGAAATATTTGGATAGTTAGTTGGATCAGATATAACCGAACACTCCATTAGCTCGTTCGCTACTCAATTAGTGGACAAACAAGCCATTCATATCGCACTACGACATTTTTGAACTTAGGCCATACTTCAAAAACATAGCCAAATCCAGAAAATCCGTGGCCAAAGCCTTACACCACGGTTTGGCCACTATTTTTCAAGTGTGGTCTATGCGCCGTGGCCTATTCCCTATGGCCACGGATGTTTTACTTTGCCCACGAAATTCTAGCAACCGTGGCTTCAGGTACTACAGTAGGGCACGGTTTTCTAGCTTCATTTAAACCACGGATTTTGGCATCTGATTTAGGTAGGTGTCCCCTGAACATTAGGCCACGATTTTATGACTGTGGTTACTGTTTGTTAACTGTTGCCTAATCTTCAGAGTCAAAATGGATTTAATGCCTTTTTTTTCTTTTTCCGGTTCTAGGTATTGCCTCTTTAGTTACACCACTCATTTGTTAACTAAACTTTCGATAACGAGCGTTGCCCATACTTTTAGGCTGCAACATTGCTTATTTATTTTTGTGCCTTTATTCCATATTCTTTAATATTTCTTAAAATAAATAAACATAATTAAAAAATCATTAAAAAAAAGGAACATAAATTAACATAATAGTGTCTTAAAATATATATTTAATTAAGGAAAGACAAAGTCGTCTTTAACAAAATCCGGTAACATCCACAAAAAACCAATTCCTGGTTCCACAATAAACATAGTAGTCAAGTGTCTTGTCTTCCAAAAGAAAAAACAACTAAGATTTTGATTCCAAAAAATAAAATAGGAGGAAGTCTTGCAATTCCAAAACATAAAACAAGTATTACGTGCAATCCACTAACGTCATTCCTCTTGAAGATAATCTTCAGGTCCAAACTGTAACAATCAAACAAATTACGTTTATAAAAATAAAACAAAAAATATAGCGTAATAAAGGCACAAATGTTTTTAAATCTTTTAATTTTTTTACTAAATTATTTTTTATCTTTTAATTGGTATTTTATTTTCATTTTAGTTGACATTTACAATTTGATATAGAATACAATACAAAATATTATAGATATACCCGTGTCAAATACCATAATAAAGACATTAGTTCATTTTAATGTCAGAACAACATAAAGTGCACCAGAGGCAGAAGAACACAACCGAAACAAACAAACGCTTCACTAACTAACATCATTCCTCCAATTCTCATCTACTGCGTATCCAAGACAACTCATATACTATCGGTTCTCCAATATCGTCAAGTATAACTTCTTGACGATCTTGAATTTTTCTTGCATGTATTATCAAGCATTGAGTAGGTCCACGTGTTTTTTTTCTTAATTGTACCTATTTTAACATTAAACTTATAACATGAGATAAAATCATAAAGACGAGTCACATAAATATACAACAAACAAAGTTCATTGTTTTCACATTACCATTATTTTCACCATCTTCCTCTTCATTTTCTTCTTCCATGGCATATTCTCCATCTTCGTCTTCATTTTCCAACTCTTCTTCATCTTCTTCATCACTAAGTACATTGTTTTCCTTAAAAAACTCAACAATTGTCGTTGATTTGCACAATGGAATTCTTTTTGTCTTCTTTGTTGCACTTTGCTGACTCTCCATTGTCTCATCATCTTCATCCCCCACCCGTTTTTTTGGATTCTCTCTTGTTCCTAAATTGTCATTTTCAGCAAGTAATTTTCATCGGTGACTCAACTTCTTGAAGAACTACCTTTCTCACAGGTTGTTTATTTGGATGTTGATTCTTCACAAATCCTTTGGTTTGAGTCATAAGGTTGCCTCTTTGATCTTGATTTTGTTTGGACCCTTGGTTTTTAGTCACCGATGCTTCATTCGTGACTCTCTTGGGATTAAACATCTCTTTTTTCTGTAGCGATCCTTTGCTTTGAGTCATAAGGTTGCCTCTTGGATCTTGGTTTTGTCTTGACTCATGGTTTTTAGTCACTGATGCTTCATTTGTGACTTTCTTGGCATCAAACTTCTCTTTTGTTGTATCAGGACCCTTGTTTGAGGTTAAATCATTTTGATCAATTGTTGTGAAATTTGATAATTTGATTGGTGCTTGAGGTGCAATCCTAAACAAAGGCTTTTTGACTCCATGAATTTCCTTGTCTAATCTTGTAGCATTAGACTTAACAACATTTGTAGTTGACAGCTTGTTTTGATTGCTAACATTTTCTCTAGTTCCAACCACTTATGCAACAGATTTTTCAATATTATTAGCTAAATTTTCACGCTTGATGCTGAATATCCTAGCCAATTCAAAGCTTGATCTTGCATTGGGTAGCTCAAATTTGGAAGTACTTGTTCCACCCTTGTCTTGAGCTTTCAACTTTGGCTTTAAACTTTTTTCCTTATCAATTTTCTAGGAAAAAATTCAAAGAAAAAATTAATTAGCAGGTTGTATCATAAAAAATGTAATTACAAAAGTACACAAACAAGGTATAATTAAAAAATGTAATTACTGACCGAAGATGGTTTCGAAATCGAAGAAGACGGTTTGGATATGGATTGCGATAGTTGATGCAACTTGAGAGCATCTATCCTTTTTTGATTTTCTGCCATTTTTTTTAGTCGAAGTTCTTCATATGGTTGTGGCTTCATATTCTACAAGCATCGAAGATGAAGTCAAACGATGAAAAGATACAAATAATAATGGCTAAATTAACATAAATACTACTAACACAAGAAGGCTTCACCCATAGTCATGGCCATGTGAAGAAAAAATTCCTACAAGACAATTTTCCGGTTACAAAACAAACAAATACGCCTTATCTAAAGTGGTAGTACCAAACATATATTGATACACTCGTATCCGAGCACAAGTCGTATCTGAATGGAGACAAATTAACAATAAATATGCATTAGCAGTAAGAAAGAACATATGGCATCAGGACAACATAAAGGTGAATGTAAAAAAGGAATCAAAAGCTAGAGTATAGTGGATTAGTGGTGTTGTGTTTAAAACTGACTACCCATCATCACCTTTTAAACTAAATACAAAAAGGAGATTTTATTTGAGAATTTATGTTTGGATCAGAACAGGATAAGTTCAAGTGCACTTTCTAGTGCAAACATTTAATTTAAATCCACTTAGTGAACCACATTCCAGATCATACTAAATGTCCATGTTAAAACTCGAAACACATGTAGGCATGATAAAGCTATAAATGTCCATAAGCACATGTAGTTCAACAATTCTTAAATAATTACATTCATATAAAAAAGGTATACCTACGTGTCTATAAATCTTTTTCCACAGGCATTCTATTATAGTTTAGAACCATTATCCTCACACAATTTTTATGCATTCTCTACTTAACATAACGCTAATAATAGGGATATAGTCCTACAAATACCCCTCCACTAAAACATTACTAATCCTAAAAAATGTCCTGTCTAATATTTCTAACAACAACATGATTATTTTTATTTTATTTTTTATAAAAGCCAAGAAAATGCAAAAAAATGATCATGAGAGGGGGCCTGAACCCATATGCATAAGATAGGATCAATAGCTAAGATGAGAAAAGACAGTACTGCTATTAAATCCAAAATTCAGTATGCTTTAAAAAGAACAAAACTTGACCAATTTCTCAGCAAAATCAGCAACCCTGAGTTAAAAAAATGAACTGTATATTGCCTAACACACTAGTCACTGCTAGAGCACTAGAGTGATTAGATTTGTCAACATAAATGTCAAAGAATAATGTAGCATACAATGTTGTTCTGGTGAAGAAGAATGTAGCATACAAAGAAGAATGTAACATAAATGTCAACATTTGTCAACATAGTGTCGTGATGAAGAATGTTGGTATCCTCAAAACAATTTAACGTGATGTGATAAATGAAGAGATGGTACTAATGAGGTTCAAAACCACAAAAACAATGTTGTTCAAGAACAAGTAACTATTTTTATGCCTTACATGACAAAAAGAAATCAAATATATCACTAAAAAAGGGAACCTTCCATGACTAAGGAAAAAAAATTACATTAATCTCATATACTCTCTTATACACAGATAAGAACAAACTAAACAAAATTGTCAAAATTTCACAACAATTATGCAAAGTAAAGAGATTCACTACAAAACCTAACTATAAAAACAGATTGAACATCAATTTCACATTTTGGGGGATTTTGAAATTTTAGGGTTTTCTAATTTGAGATAAATTAATTTGAGATAAATCTAAATTTGAGAGAAATACAGCTTACCCAGAGAGAAAATGACTCAAATTGATGAAAAAAGAAGTTTCAATGGAGGGTAGAGGTTGAAGGTCCGACGGAGGTGAAGTGAAGAGAGAAGAGTTTGAAGGTCTGATGGAGGTGAAGAGAGGCTTTGAGAATAGCGGGTCGCCGGAGACAGAGTTTCACCGGAGGAAAACGGAGGTCCGTTGGCCGGTGGCAGAGATCGAAGGAGAAAAGAGGTTCGTCGGAGTGAAGTTTGGTGGCAGACAAAGAGGTCAGTGTACAAAGTGATTTTTTTTTTGTTATCTCTTGTTTTTTAGATGACTCTTATGTCTATATTAGCTTCTTTTTTTTGTTAAATCTTTTTTTTTTTGAATCAATATTTTTGTCATAGCGCCCAAATGAAAAAAAGTTGCGCGTAAAACAAATTTTTTTCATTTTCAATTCCCGCTACTTCATTCATTTATGAAGGTTTTAAGGCAGGGTTTTTACAATTAAATATGGCACGTTTATTCTATGTGGCTACGTCGTTGTCTAAAAGGCTATAGGGCACGATTGTTTTTTTAGTTGTTTAGTGTATTGTGTATGTAATTGGTAAGCCACACTTTTAAAATCCATGGTCTATTCCTATTTTTAGCCACAATTTTTTATCCGTGGACAAGTCAAGTGTGGTCTAAACTCAAAAATGTTGTAGTGTCACAATAGCTTTCCAGGCAGAGTTAGTGTCAGCAATATTCTTTATATCACGATTGTGATTAATTGATTATCACCAAAAGAACAAACAACTCCTAAGCTGTAAACATCATTTTTTTGGGTCAACCTGTTTGATGTCATGTACCTGTAAGGCAGACCATATTATTTGTAATGAATATCCAACTTAATCTCAAAAATTATAGAGCGCTATTAGGTTAATTAGTCTTGAAATATCAGAAATTTAACAAGTTTCTAAAACTGAAAACCACCAACCATTTTAGTACTCTACACTGACATTTTTAGTTTTAACTAATACTTATGAAAGTGATGCATGGTCATGTGTTATATGCAGTTGAAGCACTTACTCTTAATCTAGGGAACCTAGAATTTCACAACAATAGTAGACAAATGGGAGCCTCCATCAGACAAATTTTCTTGGAAGCTTTCGTTTAATAATTTGTTTGTACTTTTCACATCTCTGGATTATAGAGGTAGCTTACAACCATTGTGCAGATATTCTAAACCCGATGTCAAAATTTTTCCATAATTAAATTACAAGAATAAAAAAATTTAAGAAGAATTTGATATGTTTATAGTTTCCTTGTTGATCCACTCAAGGTGATCTCAAAGGTAAGGCCATCAAGGCAATTGCCTTAAACCTAAAAAAATATGTATAAAAAATAAGTTGATAAAAAGGTCTAGTATTTAACTATTGATAAAAAATTATTTTATAAAAAGGTCTCATGTTCTACGAAAACTAATAAGATATTATCTAAAATTAATATTGTCTCGATAAAGATTAAATTAATTCATCCCCTTTAAGATTATCTATCCATTCCATTGTTGCATTATCAAAGTCAATTCTGCAATCCTTTCAATCGATCCAAGAAAATTGACAATATTATTTTAATATAATTTATTTTTTCGATCCTCTAAAGAAAATATTAAGATTGATTTCTCAAATAGGTCTATTTTCAACTAAAATATAATTTGTTTTGTTATGAAGATTCTCCAAATTTATTGGATAGTAATAAATATCACCAATATTTTTATAATTAGTGAAACACATTATTAGAAACAAATGGCCCAAAAAAATATCACCAATTTCTTGGTGATATTTATAGACAATACTTTTTTAATATCACCAATACTTGGGCCCAAGAAACTTGGTGATTTCTTAATATCACCAACACTTTTTTAATCCAATAAAAAAGTGGGTATTAAAGTATGTTTCCTTATTTTAATGCTCTAATGTCATTCTTTTAATACTTTCCTTTTTATTATTATTTTAAAAGTTTGAGTATCTTACATACAAAGAAAGAAAAATGACTACGATTAATAGCAAGTAGTAGGGGTATAACGGTTCGATTTGGATCAGTTGTTGGTCAAAAAAATGTTCGAAACAATGAAAACTTCATCGGTTCGGTTTTACTGTTTTAAAAATAAGAAATCGAACCAAACTAGTCGGTTTGGATCAGTTTGATTGATCGGTTTGTTCGGAAATACAAATAAAAAATTCATATTTTCACAAATTTATATTGCATGCATACAACATATTCAAATATTTCATAGGACTTTGTTTTCCATGTTCTCTATTTTTCAAACTACTTTGTATAACTAAAATGAAAAAACTAACAAGAGATAAACGATCTGAGCAGCGATGAGGAACGATGGGTTAGGTGTGACTGGAGGCTAATGTTATTTTCTAGTAGAAACAAAATAGATGTGAGTGATGAGATGAGATGATGATGGGAGAAAGTGAATGAATTAAGGAGTATTTTATGTTGGAATTTAATTTTGAGCTTAATCATAAGTGTGCGTGAGGAGGGATAATATTACTAAAATGAAGAGTGAGATTAGCATCGATTCGGTTCATCGTTCATTGGATCTCAAAATTAAAAAGCAAGAACGGAACCAAACTAGATCGGTTTAGGTTGGTTCGGTTCGGTTTTGATTCGAACCAAACAAGGTCAGATACTTTTTCGGTTTAGTTCAGTTTGGATTTCCGGTTTCATCGGTTTTATCCGAACCACTTACACCCTAGCAAGTAGTACCCTATACTATATGTTTGCCAAGCTGGTGAATCAACACCTATACAGCCCACAACATAACTGTTATTTGAACAAAGTCATGTCTCTCCTTCTTCCCACTTGCCAAAGCTAGCCTACAATAGCAATGAGCTCACAAAAATATTTTCAACACGCAAATGTGTTATTTATAGACATTTTCAAATTGATTATTAAGAAATCAAAAGGAGACAAACCAAGCAATAACATAGTTTTCTAAATATAACAAGGAATTCAACTTCTATGACCTCTTTTGTTCAATCAGGATCAACCTTTTTCCCAAAATCTCAACCTTCAGCTGCAATTTGAAGAACAAAACAAGCAACCACGTCCAAGTTGGAGCAAGACCCATAACAGTACACAAGTTGAGTTCAGAAATTGTTTGGCTTTTATTTTTTATATGTTGTGCCAAAAATAACAATTATATCCTTCTAAATACTTTGAGATTTAATACATTTATTAGTTGCAAGAGTAAACAAAAAATGTAACATGAAAATTTGCTATTATAGTGGAAGAGAAAAACAAAGCAGTTTGTATCAACAACAAAAGAAAAACTGTAAAATTTGCTTTAAAGATCATACAGATTAGTCCAACCTTTTTTTGGACCTAAAGCAAATTTATAAAAGTTTTAAAATTAAAAAAATGTAAGACTTCTATAGAATTAAAATAAATGTCACCCTGTCTAAAATTTAAATTATGTATCAAAGAAGATATGACTTTAATATTGACGAGGATTTCATAACTAATTTTTTTTTAAGTTTTCTTAACTTCAAATTTTGAGGGTTACCTCTAGTTTGAACTTTTTGGCCCTCCGGACCTCGTAAGTGAACAAAAAGTGGAGAGATTTGTTCTTAAGGGTTTTGCTAACAAATGTCCTAACTTATCTTGTAAGGAGACTTGTTAGCATAATACATACATCTATAACTTATCTTATATATGTTTTATATATAACAAGTTATTTTTTATACTTTCAAATTGTTGAATGCGTTATTTTTAATACAAAATTTTCTCTTTAAATTTTGTGACAACTGCCCTAAAGCAATTATCTTAAATCTCACCATGTTTCATTCATTGACCATTGGTTGGTGACTTGATTAATGGATTTAAAAATGTATATATATAAGGTCCAATGATTAAATGTTTTAAGGGTTGATATGTCTTTACCCCTGTAATTTAGACGAGTTCTGGTTTTAAATCTAATAGGAGCATACTTGATCTATTAATATTATAATGTCACGCATTATACTGTACAGAATGTTGAAGGAGAAAATTCTCTTATGTTGTAGCAGCAATTTTCAACTTTATCGAGCAACGATAATTCTCAAGGGTGGGAAAAATTCTCTTGTGGGGTAGTAATTCATTATGGGGTAGTAATTCATTATTTACCTTAATGAATACTTCTATTTTTTTAATCACTATATTAAAAAGGAAGAAACAAAGTACAAGGGACACTCTTGCCTATTACAAAGAGTTCAAGAGGTGATCGAAAGACCCGCTTTCATGAAGAACACATCAAAACTAGGAAACAAATACATCCATACTTACAAAAACAAAACAAAAAAATTGATGAAAACACCACAAAATCCAGAAAGCATGAGGAGATAAAAGTCAATCCAAACCCTATCTAACCAAGGATAAGGCCTATCATAACAAGCACTTGTAAAATCAACAAAAGACTCATAAAATATCTCTTAAAAACAAATTTTAAGAGGAGGATTTAATTCTATTCACGGATTGTTCAACAAAGATAACCTTGTCGTTAGAGAAGATAACATCATTTTTATACTTTCAATACCTCAAACTATGGAACAAAAATTGATAGAATGGACGATTGCCACCATAACCAACAAAAAAACACATTATACCACTCGAAGAGTAAACTCTTTATATTTGACAATTTTATACAAATTAAAGAAAAAAATATAACAATTGAAATTAAAATAAAATAAAGAAAGGGTCTTGTTTACGAGTGTTCCCGAGACACTCTTTAAAGATTCTAAAAGAAGAAATTACTCTAAAAAAAGTTAAATATTTCAATTTTCGATGCATTGATTACAAAAAAATTTAAAAACAAAATTATCATTTAAATGTCATAAAGAGTGTCTCGGGAACATTGGTTAACATTTCATATAAAGAAAATAACATGATTTTGTTAATTATTTTTATTATTAATTTAATTTCATTAATGATCGCGAATCTATGACAATCCTCCATTGAGGTGGTATTTTAAGTTAATTTTTATCCTTAATTTATCATAACTTAGCTTGGCTTGTTTTTCATCTCGAGGGAATAAATTTGTGTGTGACTTGTTCTCATGAGTTTAACTTAGTTGGTAGGAACATATCATAATATATGTAGGGGTTCGGACTGAACCTTGAACACTCCATTTATTCACCTTAAAATATAACTTCTAACCACTAAGATAATTGACCAGAATAAGTAAATTTGTGCGTAACTTCATTTTGAGCTGCAAAAAACACTGCATGCAGATAAAGTAACAAGCACAAAGGCATGCATAACTGAAGACGTTCGAGATAGTTATAATAGAGTAAATGTTAACACATGGTCTTAACGCATACGTTAAAGAGTTCAATACTATAAAATATCCGTCTAAAGAGTTGCGCATTCAACTCTTTCAACTCTTTAAGACAAAAGGTAGCATAACCTTAAATTAAATTAATCACGTTTTATTTTAGCCGTCGTTATCATATCCATCATCATTAAGATTATCATTAGTTACATTATTTGAGACACGATGGGATTTTATTACTCCTGCCAAAAAAGAAGAATAAGCAAGCACGTGCCTAGCAATGCGTTTTGGAGTGATTTTTAAGAGCACGCTTTGGGTTGAATTAAGGAGACAGGACCACTGACTCTGCTCACTAATCTTGAGAGAATGTCTTTTGCATTGGTTAGCTAACTAAAGCACATTATTTAAAAATCTTTGTTAAGGTTCTCCAAGAAAAATGCAACTTAAATTACCATACTTTTAATTAAAGTGACAATCACTTTCTAGCTCTTTATAATAGTAGGGAGTTTAAATTGCTAGACCTTTCTGCATGCTAAAAGTTATCGTCACCCATTTCCATTATTTTCATTAGTTTCTCATAATCAATTGACGATAACTTGGCCTCTGATCAACGTTTCTTAAATACTTCATATGCTCTTACTTATACTTATAAAAGGCGTTTGAGTCAATAAAAATTGATGTATCAGGTACATTATTAGGAGGTTCCACTAGATACATTAATTTAAATTGATCTAAATGTCACTTGTAAATAAAACTAGAGAAAGTGTAATTTTGATTGATATTGTATTGATGTTTCATATCAAAATAAAACATGTTGTTTGATATGAAGTGACGGGGGTTTTATTTTGAGTGTCATGTCTCAACTAAGAAAACGATGCTCTATTGACCATTTAGATATTTTTCTACTTGCATTTTTTGCTAAAAAATTACAAATAATCTATTTGAAAACAAGATTTGACTATCAAGATCAGAATAATTTTTTTATCATATTTTAGAATGGTAATATGTTTACAATGTAACTAAAGTCGTGAAAAATCATAATATATGCAAGGTCTAGTGTTCAAACCCCGATCACCACAAAAAAAAAAAACTGTGAAAAATAATATTAATTTTTCAGTTCTTCACATACTTGAGAAGGACAAAAGCAAACGATACAAATTAAAGGAGCAAGAGATGATGGAAATAAAAGATTCAAAATACAACTTTAATTAGAATTTAGTTTAGAGGTTAAAATATAGTTCCATAAACTAACACTTACACATGTAGGCATTGATAATATATTTAAGAAAATAGAAATAATTGAATACAATCATATATCATTCTCGTGTCATTGCCACAATTGCACATGTCGGACACAACTTCAATATAAAGTGTCGGTGCTAAACAAGTTAAAAACCTCCAACATCTCGAGCAATTCTACATTATACAGCTATACTCCTGTAGTTACTTTTACCAAGCAATTGTATATTATTTGATCACTTTTACCTCTCATGAGAAATTTAATGACATTGGTAGTGCACGAATAACACTGTAAGTCTGTAACCAAAACAAAAAAAATTATTTGATCATGCACAATTGTGCTTATGCACCTGATCAATTATCACAAGACCAGAAAACATCATTATTAATGAAAATTTTAAACAAGTCACTGATAATTATTATACTAAAGAAAGTTACAAAAAAAATTTGATAATTAAACATTAACAATTAGATATTTCCTGCAACTTTGGCTAGAAAATTAATGAAGATCAGATACATTAATCATTGCCTTTGGTAATAATGAAATGATTAGAGATCATCATGAATTCATGATAATAATCATGTCAACCCTGTGAATGAGGATTGTGATTACTAGGGATCATTTGCATGGGAAAAGAAGGGTTAAAAGAGAAAGCAATACTAGTTGGATTACAATCCATAGCATTAACTTTGTTACCTAAAGTTTCAAGTGCTTTAACCTGTGACCTTAAAAACTTGAGATAATTTGCAGCTTCATCAAGCATTGAAGCAGTGTCCATTTTGCTTCCACCAGGTACAATCTTTTGCAAAACCCTAATTCTTTCACTTATTCTTTCCCTTCTATGTCTTGCAGCAACAGTTTGTGGATCATTTGATATCTTAACATTCTTCCTCTTAGGCTTTTTTCCGATTACGTCGATATCATCCATTCCAAAATTCACTGGTCTAAATGCTGCAGCTCTATACATCATTTCCTTCATTTGTGCTATTGCTTCTGGATCAGCTTCTTCAATTGAAGAAGAACAACACATTGATGATGAATTTGGTTGTTGAAAATTAATATTAGTTGAACAAGGTCCCTTATCACATCTTGGTTTCTTGCATTTTGGTGGCTTATCAGTGATAAGTCTAAAACCACCTTCAACAGGTGAAGAATTATGAATAGTACTTGATTGTATTGCCTTTCTTGGATGGATGTATTGATCTGAGGAACTTTGAGAGATTGTTTCATCAAATTCATTGAGTGGACAATGAATGTTTTTGTTTTGAGTACCGTCTGTAACACTGACACTTCTGATCGAAGGCGTGTCTGGTGTCCGCGTCCGTGTTTGTGTCAGTGCTTCGTAGCTTGTACTGTTTGAAACATTACTATCAGTTTCACCTGAGGAGGTTGCTGTATTACTGACATAGCTGAAGTTCCATAAGTTTTTGCAATCAGAAAATAGCTTTGAAATTCCATCATTATCATTTTCAACAGAATTGTCTGTGTTACTGTTAGTACCTGAAAGCAAACAATCAAAAGACTCAAAAGAGTTGTTGAGTTTTTGTTGTTGGTGGGCCATGTTGAAATCTGGCATAATGTTGTAAGGTCTACTGTCTGAAAAGGACTGAAATGATTGAGGTATTAAAGGTTCTTCTCTCCAGCTGGATCCAGCTTTTGATTTCACTTTCATGTTTGTTGCATGCTGTGAAAGATTTGTGTTTGGAATCAATCTTTCAGAATTTGAATATGTGTTACCAATTTGAACTTTATGCATCTCTTGTATTTGATGAGTAAGAGAGTTTGATATGTTGTAGCCTTCTTCAAATTGTTGAGTACTCCACAAGATTGGTGTGTTCTCTTGAAGTTGTGAGCCATCCCAATTTAGACCATCCATGGATATGATTCTAATTGTTCAAAAGAAATGAGAAATTGATCCTTGTTACCAAATAAAGTAAATAGACCAAAATAAATATTTATCATCTATGTAGCACAGATATTTCAGATCATTGATGTGTTTGGTGTCTGACACGGACACTAATACGATACTAGCACACATGAATCATTTAAACACTTCTGTTTTTTTTAGTTTTATTTTTACAAATGTCTACGTGTGTGTCAATAATGTGTCTGGTGTTCGTGTCGGACCAGTGATGATTCATAGTTTATCAAAACTATATGAAGTAGAAAAGTAAGTTTTGAACTAAATACCTTACCAGAATTCTACAACTAGATGCAGCTGAATAGCTGCAAGAACTAGAACACCAATCCAAGAGGCAAAAGGATGAGAGAATTCTTGTTTGAATCTTGAATGTCAGAAACAAAGCAGAGGAATGAATGCAGCTTTATAACAAGTTTTTTTCTTTGAACAATCTGGTAGTTGTAGCATTTAACTATCTTTGTTCATTGAATATGGTGCAAGCTGTGATGAAAGAAAACAACCAAAGTTTAATTATGTCAAATTTTGCAACTGAATTTTGTATATACAATTGTATAAGTAAGGTATAGAAGAAGTTATTTGCTTTGACAAGATAGAAGAATAGAATAGATACATAATAATACATGTAACAAACTAAATAGAGAGAGAGAGAGAGACAATAATTAAGGTTGTGTATTGTATACCTTGAGCTGCCATTGAAGACTAGTACTATTGATGCCGTGTGTGTTAGATGAGGTGAAACTTTGTATTGGTAGGAAGAATAAAAGGTTCATGCTTTTATAATAAAAACAAATATTGGTACTTGTGCAATTACATCATGAAATTGTATAATAAATAAGCACTTGAAGATGAGTATACAATAAAAAAAATGTAAAGAAGAAGCTATTAAAATATTCTTTTGACAGTTTTAGATGAGTATATATAGTGGTTTTTGAAAAAAGGATAATGCTTTTTCATCAGGTAGCTTGTTGGTGGGTCTGTAAAGTTATTTTTGCAGTATGAGACACTGAGATTTCAGAGGACATTTGTATGATCAAATTCAAAATTCTCATTTTATTTGATATTTGATCCTGTGAATTTTTAAAAAATTTGTATTCTTTGAAAGTAGGGAAAGCTGTTACTTCTTTTTGGTTGATTAGTGAAAACTGCACTGTAATTGAAGCATCTTTTAATAGCAATCTCCTCTTTACAGAAGCTTTCTGTAAATTAATCATGATTTTAATCATAGCTTGTGATTTTTTTCACTTTCTACCACAGTACTTTGTGTGCATTAATATACATATAATATTAGAGTAAAAATTGGACTAATATACCGACGGGGTTAGGACCAGCGGAATGAACTAAACTTTTATAATGTGGCGAATCAAAGTTTAAATCTTCTATAAAAGAGGTGTCAACATTTAATGTTTGACATGTCTCGAATAAGATCATCACTAGTAAAGGAAACTATAGAAAGAAAATATAATCTTCTATAAGAGAGGTGTCAACATTTAGTGTCTGACACGTCTCGAATAAGATTATCACTAGTAAAGGAAACTATAGAAAGAAAATGTACTAATATATTAAATGTTGAAGAATATTCAATATTTCATAGAATTTTATTTCATAAAAAATTAGTTTATCCTAAAATTGGTGTAAATTTTGAATAAAATATATAGTAAGCCTGAAAACTTATTAGACAAAATCACATACATACATAATCTGAAAGGATTTCATATATTTTGATATGATTTTATTTTTTGGGTGATTAAACCTGATAATGTAGAGAGGCAGAAAGGACATAAACAAGATGACAACAGTGAGATTAGCAAATGAATCATAAAATTGTAGTTTATCTTTTGTTTAGATTTTAGTTGTTACAATATTATTGCATGATTCCTAAATCATATAACATTGTAGCTACTTCACATGTACCCCCATGCCATCATTACATATTACAGCTAGCTCAGTGAATGAATTACCAAAGCACTTTCTTTTCATTGACCAACCTTGCAGATCAAGTCAGGTTTATGAATGTCAACTACTATTTTCTTCAATGAAATCATTTCAGGGAACAGATTTTGTTCCACCATCACATTCAGTTCACAGTGTAAGGCATCAAAGTCCTTTTCTAATTACCTAATTTAAAAATTTAATCTGTAATTTGTGACGTCAGTTTTATGTCATTTTCAAACATGTATGAAAGACAAGATCAATACTCTATTTGGGAAGTTAAGAATGATAAGATTAAGAGAGATTAAGCACATAATATATGCGCAATTTTATCTTTCTTCAAATGTTATAATTTAAACTCTTTTATATGAGGTGAGTATACAAAATGTCTATATAATTATTATTCCCTCCGTTTCACAGTGAATGTCGTTTAAGGTTTTGACACACATATTAAGAAATGTAATAATATAATCATTAGACATAAAACTTTTACTAAATTACCCTTACTTTATAAGAAAAAACAAACTTAAAAGTTACATTGAAAATTACGTGAGAGAAAAGTTTGAGTATTTATTGAAAGTAGAGTTGGAAGAAAAAAATTAAAATTGTATTGAAAATATAAAATGACATTTATTTTAAAACAAACATTTTTTTTTGCTAAAGTAACAATTGTGAAACGGAGCATGTATTTAATTGCAAAACTATCTCATTTCATTTTATTATAAAATTTGAAAATTATTCTGTGAAGTGAGATGTATATAAAAATCAGACAAATGAATTTAACTATTTATGTATAAATCGGGAAAGCTACATAGTTTATTTATTATGCAAATTTAGATGGGTCCTAAAATTGGACCTACCATTTTGTCTGCGATAAAGAATGTCAAATTCTGAATCAATGCGTTTGCTATAAAGCCGCATTCTTCTGACAAAAAATACGTGAGCTGTCGGCTACCATTCAAGTTATCGGCTCGGCTCATTTTGTCCAATCATAAAATCTTCACACGTGAAGTGAACACTCCTATTCATACATGGCATCCATTCATTGGAGGAAACCATGATTAGATAGGCCTTCCCCACGTGACCAAAAATCAATACATGGATGGACCATTTCAATGTGAATGTAGATTGGGATCATCTACAATCTTTTTCTTTTTTATGAAAGGATATATCTACAATCTTGTCCCTTAGAAATTTTGAATTTAATATCTTTTTGTTTGAGTCTGGAAAACACTTTCTTTCCAACACACATACGAGTAAAATTAATATGAGTCTTGTACTTTGAAAATAAAAATTATATAAAACAAAGAAGTAAATGTTATAAAGAGAATATTTTTGAAACTTTTTTTTTATGGTCGTGCTAACTACGGTGACACCAACTAAGAAATTTAAAAATAGAAATTTACTGTTAAAAACAATAATTTACCATATTTTCAATACAACATTTACCACTTTTTATCCCATTTCAATACAATATTTTCATATTAATTTTTTCAACTAATGTATCATTGGTGCTA
>Ga0315914_1003167_pt1 | contig 25082 bp, 16 predicted proteins | sample MpolenodulesMG_FD_203920 | JGI IMG/M metagenome (GOLD analysis project Ga0315914, IMG submission 203920) | Medicago polymorpha root nodule microbial communities from Los Angeles, California, United States - elongated nodules | ecosystem: Host-associated > Plants > Roots > Nodule | place: USA... | reverse complement strand
GAGGCTCTTCAACCAAATAGCAACTTGAAGAGGCTCACCATTGAACGCTACAATGGCAGCAGCTTTCCAAATTGGCTAACGGGTGGTCATTTGCACAATTTAGCATCCCTTGAACTGAAGAAATGTGGATTATGTTCCCATTTGCCACCACTTGGGAAGCTCTCCTTTCTCAAAGAGCTTTCTATTTCAGAATGTCACGGAATAAAGACCATTGGTGAAGAGTTTTACGGCAATAACTCAACAAACGTTCCTTTCAGGTCCCTTGAAGTTTTGAGATTTACGTGCATGTTCGGTTTGGAGGAATGGTTTTGTCTTGAAGGATTTCCATTGCTTAAAGAGCTTTATGTAAATATTTGTCCCAAATTGAAAAGGGCTCTCCCTCAACACCTTCCTTCTTTGCAAAAATTGGAGATTTTCATGTGCAAAGAGTTGGAGGCTTCAATTCCCGTTGCTGATAATATTAGATGTTTAAATATAAGGAAATGTGATAGCATTTTGGTAAACGAATTGCCGACCAGCTTGGAACAGTTAGTCCTTTCTGCATATCGGTACACCGAGTTCACCATGGACCAAATTTTGGTCAATAATACCATTCTTGAAGAGTTGGAGTTGGATTTGAGTGTCTCTGTAAAATTTCCCTCTTTGGATTTGTGTTGCTATAATTCACTTCGCAGACTCTCCATAAAAGGTTGGCGCTCCTCCTCCTTTCCTTTTTCACTACACTTGTTCACCAATCTTTATATGCTCAAATTGTCTGATAGCCGGGAGTTGGAATCGTTTCCAATGGGTGGTTTGCCTTCCCACTTGAGCTGGCTTGAAATATCCAATTGCCCAAAACTGATTGCTTCGAGAGAGGAGTGGGGTTTGTTCCAACTCAATTCCTTGAAAGATTTCCTTGAAAGAATATTATCATTAGTGAGGAGTGGGGTTTGTCAGAACTGAGAATCGAATAAAATATGGTACATGATGAGTTTCAAGTGTAATTTAAGGTTTTTTTTTCCTCTTACATTTACTATTTTATACGATTTGAGTTTTGTGAATTGTGTATATTTGAGTTTTGTGAATTGTTTATGATCTGATGATTAATGTAAAAATTCTACGATTTACGGTTTTACTTCCCCTAGCCGATTATATGTAAAATGATGATTTTGACAACTTTGAGCAGGGTGAAGGAGTTAAAAAGACATGTATAATCTCTTCAAAGGTCAAAGAAAATTAATATTCTTGCAAAAACATAGAAAAGTAAGCAAGTCTGATAAGTTTAGAAATGAGTACATTAAAATCATAAAGGTTTATCTCTTATCTCAGTATACAACTGATCATGTTTCAGCAGCACTTTTAATTGGTGCTTCATTCCCTTCTGTAGTAGAAGATTTAGCATATATTTCCTCGGTTCTTATTCTCCTTGTTCTTATCTTAGTCCTAGCATAGGTGTATACACGCCTCAGACTCAGGGTGCTATCATTGCCACTAATCATAGAGATGATTTAGCTGCATTGTCACTAAACTTTGATTTTCAAGCACTATCTTGATCATGTTGGAAACATACATTCAAATTTTACTATATAAATTCAAAGGGGAGAAAAGAACCCTTATATCTAAATCTTATTGTCTATATAGAACCAGAAAGTCGTAAAGAAAAGGCGGAAAGGATTGAAAATGAGAGCAAAATGTCCAATTGATCACAAGAAAGAAAGTTATTTAGCTTATTTAGCTCATTATCTAGTCTAAAAGTCTTCTGATGTAACTTATTTAGCATGAATGACAATGACAACATAGAAATTTTAAAGATTTATAAACACTAAGCAGTGAGAAGTTTCCAAAAAGATGGAAGTTCCCTCTTTGTGGCTTTCCTCCCCTTTCTAATATGTATAGGGGCACAAAAGAAACTACTTACTCTGTACAGAATTAAACCCAAGAAAGAAAGAAAAAAAACACCCACAATAGCAAACTAATGCACAAACCAGAATCGCGACGAAATTCAGTTAGTGCTAAAACTGAAACTGTAGCAGTGTAACACTGTGTAAACCAGACTTCAAAACAAGTAAAACCATCCATAAAAATCTGTGGCGAAAACCAGAACTTCACCCAGTGCAGAATTAAAAACATGCAGAAATAGAATTGCAGAACAATCAGAAACACAGTAGCAAAGACAATTCGTACTTGAGTTTTTTACTAAATTCAAAAAGCATTACACTTGTAATAATGAAACTAGACTAATGATTGATTGCAAATTAATTATTTGAAGATTCCTCTTACGGAAATAAATTGACAAGGATTGGTACAAAGTGCATTGTTGCATGATGTTGGATACTTTGAGCTTGAAGAATGGCCACAACTTGTGCTGAACTTGGCATAAGAATGACATTTATAGTAATGTTGATGCCAAAAGAAGCCAACCACACAGTACCCATATTTGATGTTGTTCCTTAAAAGTTCTTTGGCAAGTTTCTAGTATCCAACAATTGAAATAGCCACACCATGCATAATCATCTAGAGGTACTTTAGAAATTCCCCTTGTTTGGAAATTTACAAAAATACAAGTGCCATCATTGTAGCTAGTTGTCAAAAATAGTGATACAAATGTGCATTCAAAGACATTGGCACCCACCATATTAACAGTGTCTTCAACGGGCTTATGGCAAACACAATTAACAGAATTAGTCCCAATAAGTTCAAAATCAAATTGAGTAAGAAGATGGTGGTAACAATCCAAGGATAAATGATACAAGTAACTAACAATGATATGCTTCCCAGACTTCAAGACCAAACCTATATAATTTTTTTCCAAAATGAACTGGTAAGGAACAACTACCATATTGTTCTATCTTTTATGTTTTCCGACATTAAAAAATTGTTCCCGTATTAAGAACATTATAACATCTAAATCGTAACTCAAATCTTAAAAAATCAAATGACAAGCCCTATAATGCAATGATCCAACTATTTAAAATTTAAAAAGTACCGTACGATGAGAGAACAAACAACTCAAACTTACAAACAATTAAAAATAACCGAAATTTTTCAACTTAAAGATTCCATCAACCATTACATCCAACAATACATGCATAAAATAAATAACATAAAGAAAAATTAATCATATATATTTTGAAGTTGAATCTCAAACACAAGTGACATAACATAGCATCAACAACTTGACATCAAGAACAAGGTGATATCAAACTCTCAACATAGACTTCTGGGTCCAAGTAACTGCTACTAAAATGTTGAAACTCATGCAGATTAAAAGTACCATTTTTGGAATCATAAACAACAACTTCATTGTCAAAAACTCTTCAAAATCTATTAGCACTTGGTCATCCTCTGAAATAGCATAGCAATGACTCTTGGAATAGTGATAGAAAACTTGATCTCCCATGTAAGGAATACTGTACAATTTTGTCCAAGGCTCTTTATTTCCATATTCCTTCATAATCCAAACCTCCACACTGCTGCTACTAGTAAAGAGGCACAAGCAATCCCTCAACTTTCCCAAGGAACAACGACGCTTATCCGTATCTGGAAGCAAAAGATTTTGATACGACTCGTTCTCCAAATCAAGAGAAACAATGGCATTCAAAAATCTACTCGAAATATCATATGACAACCAATTAATGGTGCCATTCACAAATACACCTGGATTATCACTGATGTCAAGATAGGGGAAGTCCTGGATCCTCCTCCAAGTATCGGTACCCAAAGTATAAACACCAACTCTATATTGGTTCTTAAAGAAAGAAACAGCAACAATCTTATAATTGTGAGTGGAAGGATTATATCCAAAGCTAAATGTGGAAGAGAGAAATCTATTCCTCTTCCGGGATATTTCAAAGGGGGAAACGTATTGAATCTCCTAATGAAGGCTATACGGAATTACCAATGGGATTTGCTGTTATAGAAGGCTATATAAGCTTTGAGGTTTTCATAGTATCATTGGATTTCATAGATTGGTATGAATGACTCAGATCATTCAACTTTCTGATTTTTTAGCGAATTCGACATGGATAAAAATAGCCACATATTTTTTCTTGTCAAAAGAATTCTTTTTTTTAATATAAGTTATAAAATAATTATCTTTTGTAACAAACTAAAATGAGATATACTAACACAGACAAACAAGTGAACCATCGAGCACAAGGAGTGTCATGGAAGGGCATTCTTGATTGTGTACCACTTTACAAGATATAGAAGTCATTGCCATTTATCTAGAATAATTATTACTCCCTTCGTTACTTTTTAAGTGTCGTTCTAGTGCGGATTTATTGTTCCTATTTAATTGCCATTTTGGTATTTTAAGATTAAGAATTATCAATTATACCTTCTTTTTGTGGTGTTCAAAGTTTGAACCCCGGACCTTGCATATATTATGCATTGTCCCTACCAACTGAGCTAAAGCTCACGAGGACCAATTATGCCATTTGTCAATTATTAATATCTTTTTCAATAAAACTAATTAATGTTATATATTTGGAAAACTAAAGTTTGTTTTTTTAAAACAAAGTTTGTTTGTATTTTTAAAACAAAGTTTGTTTCTTGTTATCTTAATATTTGAATAAAATTTTATTACCTATAATAATGATTTCATGAATAGTTAAAATTATATAAATAAGATGAGTATGAATTGTTAAAAATTTAAAGTGCAAAGTAAAAGAACAAATCAGAGAGAAAAATAAAATAAAAGGCTCCATGAATGTTCAAAAGAAAGAAAAAGTGGAAGACTTATTGGAACGGCTGATGGGAGGTGAAGAGGGAGAAATAGTTGAAGACTCGTTTGACAAAATAGAAAAACAAGAACAAGATCAGAATTTATTATGAGAGAGTGTGTGCAAAAAAAAAAAGGAATTTGTTGGAGAAAAAAATAATAACGAACAGACGTTTGTTATGATATAAAAATTGAAGAGGAGAAAAATACAAGAAAGGGGGTTGAATTGTGTTAGTTTTTTCTTCTTTTTAAAACTAAGTCCAATGTTCAGAGTCTAATAGAGTTTCGAGTTTGGAACAAAGTTCAGAGTCTTGTGCATTTTCACCTTCCATAACCCAGAATCGTTACTTTCCGGTGAACTTCTCAATATCCCACTTTGAACTCATGGTATTCACTAAACCAATTCACTCATTTGCCCCACGGTGGGCGCCAATTTTTGTTAATTCGGACACAAAACTCACACCAATAATATTTCGATATGTGGAGCAAAGGAAAGTAGTAACCACTATCAAAGTAATCACAAACAACTACAACAACAACAACAAATAGACCTAAGTCCTAGTGTAGAACAACCCCACAAACATAATTAAAGAAATAAAGGTAAGCAATGAAAGAAAAGAACAAACACACCAAAGATTGGTAACCCAGTTTGGTCCAATATGACCTACTCTAGGGGAGAGAACACTTCTCCAATTCACTAAGATGAAAGTGATACAAATGAGTTGCAAGAAATTAGCACAAGAGCTCACAAAGAACACAACCTAATTTCTACCAATTTTTCAAGTCACCCACACTCTTAACGAATCCTAAGAAAAAACACAAAAGGAAGCTTTTTTATCCTTCCAATGATGAAATTCTCACTACCCAAGGTGTTTACAATGTTTCCCAACTCAAGAGAACCACACTAGAAAGACACTTAACCCTAAAGTTACCTCCTTTGTATTCCTAGGTTTCTCTCTCAAAGTCACACCCAAAAACTTGAAGAATGAAGCCTTAATTAGTGTTCAGGATCACGCACAATCGTACTACAATTCCTCCCATCGTACTACGACAGAGCATGTAACAATACTATATTATGCCTTATCCAAAAAATGGTGCTACGATCCTCCTGGATCGTGCTACGATTTTTTCAGTGGCAACTCAAACCTGAACCATCCAATCGTGCTATTATGCCCTTCAATCGTACTACGATTTTTCCATAATTTCAACATCCAAATTTTGAGTCAATTTTAAACAACTGCTTACGATGAGGTGGCGGCGCGGGGTTGACAAGCGAAGATAGTTCTTTGCGAAATTGGGATCGGAGATTAAAGAATTGAAGGACTTGCAGACACATCGAAGTAGAAGGAGTTGATTCACTGATAACTTACAGAGGATTTCAGTGATAAGATCAATTGGTGGAGTTAGTATTGGAGGCTTGGATGTTAGGGTTCCGATGGGGAGGTAGTGGTGAATCACACTATTTTTCTACGCCTAAAGTGAATGTAGAACACACAACATGTAATTCCAATGGTTAGAAAGAGACATGGTTTGTACGGCATCATTCTAAGCTTGCAGCCTACCCTTTTTTTGGAACCCTGGCAAGAGACGGTGCCAATGAACTCTAGAAGATGATGATGATTCTCATCTTTTTTTTTGGCTTTCGTATCGGTTTCCGACCCATCAAAGGTGGACGACTAATCCGGCTCGTGCGTAGAGGCATGCGCACTGGCCAAGTGTTGTTCCCCCTAGGAATTGAACCCGGTATTCCCCGGATACGTCCTTGGAAGGAGCTCCTTGCCATTGGAGCCCAAACAACTTGGTTTCATCTTTTTTATTTTATGTAGGGAAATATGACTATTTTTCCACCCATCTAATGAAATTTATTTTAATTTTTTGTCTTTCCCAATTTATTTTTTGTTCTCTAAAAAAATACTATTTTTTTTGTGTTATCATTACGAATAAAACTTGATGTCTAGAATCTACGACACTCACAAATGTTGCTTTCTCACCGCCAACCACTTGCGTTGAATTTTGGTAGTCTTTTATAATTTGCGAAAAAAATAAATTTTTTAAATAATACACATAAGTTAACTTAAAAGCAGGGCCAAAAGTGTAAACAGAGAATTGTTGGGGGATTAGGAGAAAAAAAAGTTAGAGAATCTAAAACGAAAAATTTAAATATTTATAAAGATCAAAAACATATTAAATCTATTATATGTTTCCAAGACAATACAATTGAGGAATGTCTTATCTACAACTTTTACGGTTTATTCCCTAAAAAAAATATTACGGTTTATCACACTATAATATTTAAAATTACTTATAATCTAATTTCACCAATTCATATCTCTGCAATAAATTAGAAAGAAAAAAAAATTAGGATTAAACAAGTGTTTAATCTCTATAAATATATTATATTTCATTTCTAGTCAACTCATGTGTACCCTGTATATTATATTTCTCGGAGCATATGCGTTGTATGGCCTACAGAAAAACCAAACATCGAAGGGAATTCCTTAATGAGCATTGATATCAGTGTTCCTTAACCAACTCCAGAAGGACCACTAATAACAATAGGTTTCTCAGCATTGCCTATCACACCCTTAACTTCTGATGTAACTTCTAAATTGTTAATGACTCAGTTGACTTAACTTGATTAGTTATTTTTTTTTTTGAGAGAAACTTGATTAGTTATTTAGCATGAATAAATATCACACATACAAGGTCACTCTTATGTTAATCCAAACCCACTCAACCTGCATAATTTTGCAGGTCACTCTAAAATAGCCACTTCCAACACACAAACTCATTCCAAAAACATAGAGCCACTAAAATAATGATTAATTCATGTTTTTTGTATATAAGAGGCCAACAAACTAGGAGCAATACTTCAACGTGAAGTATTCACAAGCTAACCCAACAAATTTCCTTTCCCCGTTCCCATAAATAAGGCTACGCTTAAAACACATCAAAACCATCCACCATTCATATAATGTGCAAAAGATTAAAATAGAAGCTTTTAAATATTTTTGGATGAGTGATTTCATCTAAGAAAATGAAAACCATCAACATGTATAGGGACACAAAACGCACTCTTTACCCTATGAACAATTAAACTAAAAAATAAAAATAAACACACCCACAATAGCAAAATAATGCGAAAACGAGAATTTAACCCGGTGAAGAATCAAAAATAAGCTGAAATAGAACTGTAAAACAACCAGAAAAACAATAATGAAGTATAATTGGAGGTATTGTTATGCAACTGATAAAGAGAATAATGATAAGTGAAACTAAATAATAAAACCAATAGAGTCAATTCCTACACAAGTTTTATGCTAAATTCTAAAAGTATTAAACATTCTAATAATAAAACTAGGCTACAGATCGATTGCAAAATCATTTTTTGTTGATTCCTCTGTCTGAAATAAATTGACAAGGATTGGATCAAAGTAATATTAAAAACAAGGTGAAATCAAACTCTCAACGTAGATTTCTGGGCCCATCCAATCGATTGTTCTACTGATTCTCGAGAAATTTCAAAGCACCCTTTTTGTAATCAATTAAACTAAACATCAAATCAGCACTTCCTATTTTAACCAGCATTTGGTCATCCTCATAACGACATAAAGTCTTTATATTGGATTCATAACCCCACCATTGTCTTATGGAAGAAACATTGTACAATTTAGTCCATGACTCTTTATTTCCATATTCCTTCATAACCCAAACATGCATAGACATATAACTACTTGCAAAGATGCAACAGTGCCATTCACAAATACCCCCAATCTACGTGTATCATGGAGAGAATATGTGAAGTCTTGTATCTTTCTCCACGAATTTGTAGTATAAACACTAACTTCATTAGTGTTGTCCTTAAAGAAAGAAATAGCAACAATCTTATAACCTTGAATGAAAGGATCATACCCAAAGCTATATGTGGATAAAGGACGTCCTTGTTCAGTTTTTAAAGGAGGCAACATCTTGAATTTTCTAATGCAAGGGTTACACAAAACAGCAGAACCTTGAGCCATGATGAAACAAAGGATTCCATCGCAAGAGCACACGGGAACAGGAGAACCATATATATTTTTGATATGATCAGGGAAATAGAGTTGTTTTAGCGCGACGCTAGAGGTTGATAAATAGATTGTGAAATCAAAGAGAAAGACGTCGGGGAATTTGATGAGAGAGCTTACCATGAGGTGGCGGCGTGGGGTTGACAAGGGAAAGTAGTTTTTTGCAAATTTCCGCCCTAGACTCATGGCTCAGTTCAATTGCTAGTGTATGAAGTACTAGAGATATATCACCAGTTATGAGTAACATACACGGTAATCAGAACCGAACTGGATGTTGAACCGGTGTAGGTATGGGTTTAAGGTTCTAAGGTTTGATCGGGGTCGAACTGAAATTAGACTGGCTGTAATTAAATATACTTTTTAAAATATATTTTATAGTATATATAAAAAATTAGCATAATAAATTCATTAAAAAAATCAACCCAAAATATTAATGATATAATGTATTTACTCTTTTATGGAATAAGTATAGAAAAATAGTTTATAATGATCTCTTTTAATCTCTTAATCTTACTAATTTACATATAAAAAAATTTAATAGAAACGAAACATTCATTTCTTCCAAACTGAAACGATACATTAATGTTAATATTTTTAAAATAATCATTAGTTTTCAAAATTCAAGCATATCAATTGTCTCATATCGGTATACATAAAATTTGATTTTGGAGATATAAGCACATAAATTCTACAATGAGTGTGGTGTAAATATTTAACGGTATTTTGGAGAAACAATATAGTGATGTTGATATTTTGAAAATATTCACGAGTTTTCCAAATTTTATGATATGGATTATCACATATCGTTAAATAAAAAATTTCTTATGCATATATAAGCTTATAAAATTTTCAACGAGTGTGGTGCAAATATTTATCGGTTAAAAAGTTATTTAATAGAAGTTCTACATTGATGTTGATATTTTGAAAATAGTCATGCGTTTTCAAAATTTTATCATATCGATTTTCTAATATATGTACATACAAAATTATTTATGCATAGATAAGCACATAAAATCTGCATCGGGTGTGGTGCAAACATTGAACGGCGTTTGACATATAAAATAAAAAGTAATTTAATAGAAACATTACATTAATTTTAATATTTTGAAAACAAGCACGAGTTTTAAAAAAATTAGTTTATTGACTTTCTCAAATATGTATATAAAATTTTGTTTTCGCGTACATAAGAAAATAAAATAAACAACATATGCGATTCAAATATTTAACATATTTTTCTATATATAAGAAAAATATATTCAATAAAATATTGACAATTTTAATTTAATATTTTTAAACATTTGACGATATTAAAAATGTAATTAATTTTTATATGATTGCCATAGTGTTACGTGACCCGGAACCGAAAGCACGGTTCTATTACTGATTCTAAGAAAAAAAAATTTATTTGTAAATTTTCTTTAAATATTATTATTTTTTTCGCAAATTAACTTCTCTATTCTCTATAGGGTTTTAAACATGCTCTATCAAGTTTGCTATTGCGACCAATACGACTAAGCCACTGCTTCTTCTCGTTCAGTGATGGAGGAAACAACCACCATGAAGAAGCAGATATTGAGAACAACAACTGAAACCCTAACATCACTGTCCCCTTGCAATTCACTTCTCTCGTCGCTACTGTCAATTCTCTCATTCAATCTGTTTGAAGAAATTCTATGTAGGCTTCCCCTGAGATCCCTCATGCAATTCAAATGCCTATGCAAATCTTGGAAATTACTAATCTCCGATCCCAAATTCGCCAAAAAGCACCTTCGAATATCACTCACCTTCTGTCGTGACAGTCGCCACCACCTCATAGCAAACCCAAGTGCTAAACATGAGTATTGCTTAGTGAACCACTAAATCTCAATTTCATTTAGAGTTTTCTCAACAATGTGTTTAAAAATTCATAAAATTTACTGTGCCTATGCTTGTTCATACTGCTGTTGGATTATGTGTTCATGTTAGAATTAACTGTAACCCCTTCCGAATACTCTTACTCCTTGTCTATTGTATAGATGAACAAATATAAAGATGAACCATGATTGTGTACTGGTATGGACCACAAAGGCGTATAAAGATGAACAAATATAAACTCTCGTTACAGACCAATATTTCTTTAAACTATATAATGAATGAATTTTTCGTTATTTTATTTTTCTACTCGTTAATTTCATCTATTAATGAAGTCTTTGTATTCTTATGAGATTATCATATCATATTATAGGCATTTGTTGAAGCTTTTCAAAGGTAGCAGGATAACTATATGGATACTTTAATAATTATATGGATGAGGTTTCGCAAGAAAATCCCCAAAATACCGGGAGAGGAGGAAATAGGAGTAGAAGATCACACGGAGGGAGATCAAGATCAAATTTGTCCAAATATTATGATAAATAGTTTTTTTTTTCTTTTTTTGAAGAAGTTAAACTAACCCTCTCAAATTGCCACCGCAGAGAATCGAACATGAGACCTTAAGGAGGAGCACACTCTCAGGTTCCAAGCCAATACCACTAGGCCCACCCAAATGGGTTAATTAGTTTTTTTTCTTAGTTTTCTAGATTGTACAAATATTATTAAAATATTTATGATTTTGTATGAAAATTATTTACGTATTGTACAAATATTATAATGATATGCGGTTTAATTAATTTGTCTTGTTAAATAAATTTTTTTATTTCTTTAATTTATTTGTGTTTATTTAATTTTATTTCTCTAATTAAAATCAAAACGTGGGAAGGGATCACAATAAAAAAAAAAGAAGGGTGAAGTACATTACTGGCGGAAATTTCTGTCATTAATGCAGATTCGATTAACATTACTGGGGGATAATCTGCCAGTAATATTATGACAAATCTGATTCTGCATTCCTTGGAATAATCTCTCAGTAATGCTTTGTCAGAACCTTTCTATTACTGAGGGAAAATTTCGCCAGTAACATTACTGACGCCAGTATTACTGAGGGATGTGTTTTGTCACCAAATCCGCCAGTAATGTGTATTACTGAGGGATTTCTTTCATTACTCAGGGATTAATTCCTCCAATAATAACCAAAATTCTTGTAGTGTTGGTTATGATCATTACAATGATAAATACAAGGTGGTTGCTATTTCTTGCTATGGATCTCAAAAAACTAAAGTGAATGTTCATACCATGGGTACAAATTGTTGTTGGAGAAGGATTCATGAGTTTCCTTGTGGTGTTCCTATTGGTAAATCGGGAAAATTTGTTTGTGGCACTATTAATTCTCCGTTCTTCATTGTTTCTCTTGATTTGAAGAATGAGTCTTATCATGAGATTTTGCAACCCGGTTATGGAGATGTAGATGTAGGTTTCTTGACATTAGGCGAGTTGAGAGATTCCTTGTGCATCTTTGCTCATGCAAAGTCATTTATTGATGTTTGCCTTATGAAGGAATATGGAAAGAAAGAATCTTGGAATAAATTATTCACAATTCCATTAGTTGAAGATCATCTTGGTTATTATCCTTGTACCAAGGTAGCATATATTTATGGGCATGAACAAGTGTTGCTGGTGTCTAAAAGTTATTATCTGAAGTTGGTTGTTTATGATTCTAAAAGTCATACTTTTAAATTTCCTAAGATTGAAAACATCAATGATGGGATGGTTCCAACGGCCTATGTTGAGAGTTTGATAACAACCTGTTCTTGATATTGGGGTGTTGGCGTTGGCTATGTTAGTGGAGCAGAGGATTTAGTTACATGTTATGCTTATTATGGTTACTAGTGTTTTTATGGGTTATTGTTAAGTAATCAATGGTTGATGGATTCTACGGTTTGAGAAGTTGCTATGTTAATTTATTTGTTAGTTGGGAGTTATCGGTTCAGGTTTTCCCATCCTTATTTGTTAGTTGGGAGTTATAGTTCGAAATCAAATTACATAGTTTATGGTTTGATTTCCCAATATTTTTGTTTACATAGTTCACTAGTATGTTTGTTAAATGTATGCTGGTTAATGCACAAATTTGTTTGCTTCAAATCTAAAAAAATGCATTTTGAACTAAACTGAACATGTGATCTCAATTAGTTTTATTATATTGTGATGTTGTCATTTTGAAATTTTTCACATATGTAACCTTTGAACGAATATGGAGGATGCAAAAAGGGTCAGTTACTGTCACAGGCAGAGCTAGAACTAAGTGGTGGGAGGGGGCAATAATAAATAAACAAACTATAAAAGATATCTGCCAAAAATATTGATAAAAGTTTGATAAAGAAGTTCATCACCTAATATATATATTTTTTTTCATGGTAATAAGTATTCAAAGAAATTGATATAAATTGGAAATTTAAAGGGGGATTTAAGGTATTAGGTAGGTAATCTATTCTTATGTTCATTCTAGTTTGAGAGCTCCAGGACATAAAATCAATTTTTTCTTCTTGGCTTAATGATTTTGTCCCATAAGTTATTTGTTGGTTACATTTTGGTCCCATAAGTTATTAACGTTACAATTTGGTCCCTTAAGTTAGTATATGTTAGCCAAATAAATCCTCACCGTCGGTCTTTTGTCAAAACGTTAAATAGGCACGTGTAAACGGTGACGTGACAACTTGCAATGTGTATCCACCATAGACATTGGCTTAACGATTTTGACGGTAGGGATTTATTTGGTTGACGAAGATGACTTAAAGGGACCAAATTGTAACGTTAATAACTTATAGGACTAAAATGTAACAAACAAATAACCTAAGGGACCACATCATTAATTAAGCTTTTCTTCTTTTATGCCTTAAATTCTAGTGTTAGAACACCACTACATGGTAAAAGCTTGAAATACCTAATAACAATTTTGTATGGTGACTACTTTTGCATCTACATAATTCAGTGATATATGATAAATATATATTTTGTGAAACCTTATCTTATTTCATAGTTGCAAGGGATAGGGTCACTAGCAGCTTATACATAGCTCTTTCCCCGGTAATGGTATTAAGACAACTGCGTAGCAGATCCAGCCTCCGGGCAGTGGTTTAGCAGTCTATCAAGGGTTGATAAGAAGCATGAGGGTCTGGGCTTTTTGTAGTGTGTTTCGGAGTTGTTTGAACTTTGGTTTGCAAGACAATGAGAACTAAGGTCTTACCTGATTTCTACTTGAAAATTGCATCATTGTTTTTTGGTTGATGTCTTGGGTTGAGTAACAAAGCTGGTTTTTGCGCACATGATCATATGACAATATTGTGCTAAATGAACATTATAGTAGGATTTATGACTTTCTTTCCCTTCATGGGGTTGTGCAAACTGCAAAGGTTTGATGCTTAAGCCTTTTGCTTGATTAATTTCGTTCAGTATGTGCAGGTTTGGAAGCATAAGAGGTAGAGATTGTTCAGGGCAGATTGTTTGAAAAGGAAATAAGGTTTTATTAAATAGTTTAGTTGGTTGTGTTGGTTAGTAAACAGGATGGGTCATGGGGGAGCTCTTTTTTTTTTTTTGGAAGGGATGGGAAGCTCTTGTTTTGTTTTGTTTTGTTTTGCATTGCATGATGGTCATGTCAGTGTATTTCTTTTGTTTTGTTTTGTTTTGTTTTGTGTTGGTTAGTCAATAAAGTTTTAAGAACGTTAATTTAATATCACAAATAAACGATTATTCATTCACAGACTAACCATGTTTATAAGAACAATTGAATTGAATAAAAACTATATTGTCATTCATAATAAATAGAGTTTCACATCAACATGTTTCAATTAGGGTTACAAAGAATAATCTCAGACCTAATCCTTAAGAGATTTACCTACTCATAATCGAGTTTACAAATAGCATAATCAATATAGGAATTAAAACATACATGGTCTGATAGAAGGTTGAAGAAATCGCTCTCCTAGACGTCTTTAAGTCTCAAAATTGCATTTTGCTCTTCTCAAATCGTAACCTTTGTTTTCAGACCAAGCTTCAGCATAAATAGGCTCAGAATTTCGCCCAATCGTGACACGTTTTAAGTAAATCGTGTCGCGATTACGCCTTGTGTAACAAACTTCAGAATTAGGGTTTCCATAAACGTGTCATGTTTTTGCCATCGTGACACGTTTCTCTTAATGTCGAGAGCATGTTCTAGTCTTCAAATCGTGATACGTTTTTTAGCAAACGTGTGACGATTTGTCTTCATTCTTTTTCTTGAGATTTTCCTGCTTTTCTTGCTGCTTAAGTATGCTTGTGAACTCCAAATACCATGAATTTACATTAAAAATTACGTAATAATAACGAGATGTCATCAGTAATCCTTGAGTAGTTTATTTATCCATCCAGGCATAATATATCATCACGCAATAATTAGCTTAGTCGATGAACATAAACGAATAAAAAGGGAATACTATAGTTGAATCTTGAAAAATGCATCTTTGAGAAAATTGTGTAAAGTTAAGAAAGATGATGAATAAAACGCTAACCGGCTTTCCTACCATGTGTGTGATTTTTGTATAAATACTTAAGTGCCTTAATGTGACTGTCTAGAATGAAAAAGGATGATATAAATGAGAGAATAAGGCTATGGTACAATAGCATGATTCAGATTGGTGTGCATAGAAGGAAGACTTTTGTCCGTGAAACGTGGCTCGTGTTGTTACAATACCCTTAGTGTTCAAATTGACTTTAGCTGATCTAACTTTGTGACCACATATGATTATTTGTGATGTTCTTTTTCCTTAAGTCTTTTGGTGTTTAGTTGCTACATTTTATTGTTTCTATATGCAAGCTAAGTTGCTTGAGAACAAACAACGGTTCAAGTGTATGGGCGTAAATTGATGACGCGTAAAATGCACTACTATTTTAACTCGATTTGTACATGTTTTGATCTTAATTTTTTAGATTTTTGCAATGTTTATGTTGGTATTTTGTGTCTATTTCAGGTATTTGGTCTCTGCGTGTCAAAATGATGAAAAACGGTAAAAAAAAAAGGGAAGAAAATACAACTTCCAGACTGTCATGACGGGCACCCTCCATCCATGACAGGCGTCATGCTCTTAGTCGTCAACAACAGCCTGACGGGTTGACCGTCACACAAGCTGGTGCCCGTCATGGTGTCAAAATGCAGACTCCACACCCACGTTCAGAGGCAGTTACCTCCATCTCCTACATTTTCTCCACCACCTTGGACACGATTTCAGAACTTCCAGTACGAATTGTGGCCTATAAATAAACTTTGAAGACTTAATTTTTAAGCTTCCAAGCTTTTGAGAGCCATAGAGTTCATTTGTAAAAGCAATAACAACTCAGATTGAGGTGTTGATGCAATTTTATTTTCTAAGTTTGGAGCTTTTTTGTACATTCAACAGCAGCTGTAACTTGCAATTTATGCTTATCAAGTCAAAGTTTTCAAGTTTATTCACTGTCAGGTTTTGTCTACTTCATTTATATTTTTATTCAATTTTGTTCTCTTTTACTTCTCTGTTTCAAAGATGATGAATAAATATGAATGAAAGTTTATTTATTGTAATTAGTTTGAGTAGATTTTCATAGAGTTGGGGATATGATAAACGTCGTACTAACGGTACTCTAATATGTTGTATGATTAATAATTAAACCATGAATTATTTTTATGTTTGAAAATTCTGGTTTGTTAACTATGAATATTTAGAGTGAAATTTTGAAATAACGTGATACCGGTTTCATCTTAAAAGAGTGAAAACTGTATATGTTTTTAGAAATTACTAATTGTCAAAAACTTGCAGCCAGGCACACGAAAGCGGGCAGTCTGTTAGTATGCGAAAGCGGAGAGAACCTTTAAATGAAATTTATACTAAAAATAACTATTCAAGTAAAAATTGATTATTTTTCAAACGGAATTTTGAAGTTGTAATCGTACAAACAAAAGCGGTCGAAAAAATTCAGTGTCGTATGCGAAAGCATGCCACCACTTTGATGTAATCCTTTTGCGTAAGAAAATGTTTTCCTGTTTTAATTATGAAATATAGCTTAGCGAGTATCAATGGTCGATGCGTACTACATTCCGATCTCTCGTTATTATTATTTAACTAAATCCACTGTTTTAATTTTCTGCACAAAATCAACCATTTGAGTAGCCTTAGATAAACATCTATAAGATAGCACGTCTTTAATACTAAAACCGATAATTACATGCACTTACAGACCCATCATTGACCCCACAGCTACCTCAATTTTCTTTAACGATATTTCTTCAACAACGCGCCGGAGAAAAATGAAAAGTGGAACAATACGTCGTTTACTTTTGTGGATATATATGGATATTGTCTGTTGACTATTGACCGGTGAATGACGGTTTTCATTTTTCTGGGGGACACTATCATGCGTATCTGCTTATGACAATATTATTATTTTTTTCTTTTTCAATTTCTAAATTTGATTCCAACATTTTAATTGATTCACATGTGTCACAATTTCATATGTTCATAAAGACATGTGGTACCAAATTTTGTGCACACATAGATGCCACATGAGATTAAACTTAAAATTATAAACATTTTTTTTAAGGAAAACATTTTAAATTTTATAATTAATAATTAATATCAAACAATGGTTAAAAAAATCATTAAATAATTAACTAAGTTAAAAAAAATATAAAATTTCAATTTTGTGAAAAGATAAGGGATAGAGTTTCAAAACAACTAAAACCTAAATAGCCTCTATAAATAGAGAAGAATATTAGAGAATTAGGATTATAAAGAAAAAGATTAGAGATCAAAGATGACGTCAAAATGAGTGTCGTATTTGCCAAAAAAATTATTTATTGCATATCCTTATTTACTGCATTTCAATCATCTACTGCATCCGTTTAAAAATGAGCATCGTATTTGTCAAAAAAATTATTTTAAAATGAATGTCACTTGCAGTTTCCAATGCAATAATAACTTTTTCTTTTCAATTAATACTATATACACTACTTCCAAAGTATTATTTTTTCTTTAATGAAAATCAACCCAATAGTTGATTAGGATAATTTGGTAAAATAACATCTCTCTTTCTTCTAATTAATGTATTTCTTCTAAGTAATTTACTCACTACTTATAATTAGTAAATGTGATTTGGTAAATGAAGCACATTTTACAATTAAAATCAACAATACTAATAATTTCCTTAATAAATCTTAATATATATAAATGTTGGAAAGTTTGCCTTGATCCTAATCCCGTCTTTTTTGGTTGGTCTAAGTAATTTTTATGAAGAAAAAAAAAAAAGAGTTTGCAAGGAATCAAACTAGATACCATATGCTTACACTTTACAACTTTAACCACTATGTCACTTCCATTTTTGTTGAAATATTGTTGCTTCAAAAAATGATCTACATGACTAAGACATTTATTTTAAAGCCACAGCCGCCCTAGCGGTTCCTTTTCTCATAGTAGTTATTTTTTATTATTAGCGGTTCATATAATGATAGCAGTTCTTTTTCATCATCATCATTATTATTATTATTGGTGTACGCTTACTACGTGTTACGATATTAAAGTTGCATCTTTAAAATTGTTGATAATTTGAATGATTCAGATGATAATTTTATTATTAAAAACTTCACTTTTTACTGTAATTTTGCCGGCCTCTTTGTTTCTCCTTTATTATATTACTTGAAGTTATTTATTCTGACTTTTTATTTGCAAAAATTACTATATTAGATTATAGGCTTAATTGCACTTTTGGCCCCCTATCTTTCCAAAAGTTGCAATTTTGGCCCCCTAACTAATTAAAATACAAAACAGCCCCCTATGTATTGGATTTTTTTTACTATATTAGATTATAGGCTTAATTCGCTGACGTGGCACCCCCTAACTAATTACATGTGGCACCTCACTTAAGGGATGTGGGTGCCACGTCAGCGAAGACTAAGTCAAAAGTGACCTTGGGGGCCAAAAATGCCAAAGATCCAATACATAGGGGGCTGTTTTATATTTTAATTAGTTAGGGGGTCAAAATCGCAACTTTTGAAAAGATAGGGGGCCAAAAGTGCAATTAAGCCTAGATTATAACATTATTTTGTTTTGGCAAAGTAATGACTTTGATTCCATATTCATTTTTGTTAACATCCATATTCATTTTTGTTGATACAAACTAAATGTTGTTAATTTGCTTCTTTGAAATTGTACATGTCGATCACTCTCAATTGTCATCTAGTTTGATTATTTCTGACTTTAAATGTAATTCTACAAGTAATAATATAGTCAATTTGATATTTTACATATGAAACTCTACAAAATCCGTGCATCGCACGGGTTAGAGTCCATTTACCATTATAAGGAATAATAAATATATGGCCAAATACCTTCCTGGGTCATTTAAGTGTCACGTTTGTTTCAGATAGGTCATTTAAGTTTTGAGTTTGTTTCGGATAGGTCTTTTCTGCCAACCTCCATTAAGCCAAAGTTGTTATGTCCGTTAAGCAAAAGCTGATATGTCCGTTAAGTGGGTGAGGTGGTTCTCTCTGACACTTGGCATCAATTTTTCCCCCAACAAGATCAACTTTGGCTTAACAGACAGATCAACTTTGGCTTAACGGAGGTTGATAGAAAGGACCTATCTGAAACAAACTCGAAACCTAAAGGACCTATCCGAAACCTTAGAAACTTAAAGGACCTATCTGAAACCTTAGAAACTTAAAGGATATATTTGAAACAAACGTGAAACTTAAAAGACGCGGGGAGTTATTTAGCCTAAATATATCACTATGTAATTCACCTAAACAACCCACGAGTATACAAGAAAACCACCCAAATACATCATCATTTTCAATACTGCTATTTTGCCTCTTTCTTCTTAAACTCCTCTTTAATTTCGGATATTTTGCCCATATTGCATACCCTAGAAATGCTAGAAATGTCTTACAATGTTCATACAACACTAGTGAAATTGCTGCAATGAAGATTGGCAAGAGAAAGATGAAGATTGAGAAGAGAAGCATTGAAAATTGATTGAGAAGAGAAGCGACGATGAAATCCATAGTTCAAGTATTTCACCAAGAACCGGCGATGAAATTGCAGAACCCAAAAATCCCCAATTCTAAAGCAAGGATGAACCTAAAGAAGCTACGATTCTTAAATTGTGGAGAAGAGAAGCAACAATGATTGAGGAGAGAAGAGAAGTAACAATGGTATATAGCTAGATGATTGAGAAGAACAGAGATGAACGAAGAATTTTACAATCTAAGAAAAAAATTAGGGATTCCAATGGTATAGATTTTGTTAATTTAATAGTTAATATTGTTGAGGATTGTCTCAAAATTGTTGATTGAAGGTAGGGCAAAATCTGGGCACGAATTTGGTTTAGAATTCAAAATTTTGATTTGACTATAATCGGGAAATGATTTGGATGAAATCATGGCATGATAGTGGATTGAAGTGATCAATCTCTACCTTAGAGTAGGTCATTGTTGGACCGAACTGAGTAAACATTTCATCGTGTATTTGTTTATCTTCTCTATTTATCTTTTGCATGTGGTTTTGTGCTTTACACTTGATTCCTAGATTAAATCTAGGTTTGTTATTGTTGCTTGAAGTTACTTTAATATTGATTACTACTTTTTGTTTACTCCACACATCAAAGTTTTTTTGTGGTTTTGAGTCCGAATTCACAACAAATATAAATAATACTTTTAAATTTTAAAATAGTTATTTGAATGAAATATTTATCATTTATAAGTTTAATCTGATGTGACATCCATGTGTATATTAAGTTCAATGTCATGTCATCTAAAATGTTGCCACATCAACATCAATTAAAATGCTGGATTCAATTTTAGAAATTGAAAAAATTAAGGGACTAAAATTGTTGAATTAGAAATGGGAAGATTATAATCCAAATATTAATTAAAACGGGGGGACTCAAACCACAGTCAAGCATTTTTTTTAAATTTTTGGTCAAGTAGTCTAGTGGTTAAAATTCACCTTTTTCAAGGTGAATAAGTGGAGTGTCCGGGGTTCAAACTATGGCCCCTGCATATAACAATGCATGTCCCTGCCAACTGAACTATACTCACGGGGACACTCAAGCAACTTTTTTAATCCTTTGGTTTTTTTTTTTTTGTAGTGCAATCCTTTGGGTCCTAGAAAAGGATCATAAAAATCAAGATTTTGACTAAATAAAACCCGATCAAGAACAACCTTAAATTAATCTCGAGTTTCCTTGAACATTTGTGGTAGAGCTTATTAACCGCTCAAGTTCAATCACTTATTATCACATTGGTTCCTACATATAACAAAACTACAAACACATATACAAATATCTTTTTATTAATCATTTTAACTTTTAAATGTGTTTTGTATTGATCAATAAGTTACTAACAAAGTGGATAACATTTACGGATAAAAATGGCTATTTACCTTCTTTTTTTTCTTCCTGCAGTGTTACTTAGCAAGTAGGTGTTTTATCCTTTTAAATTGTAAATGTTGTTTAATTTGGCCTTTCAAATTTAAAAAATAGCAATTATTTTAGAAGTCTTTTAAATTAAAAAATTACAGTGTTACTTATCTTTTTTGAACCACAGTTTTTTAAAGTTGCTAGTTCTAGAAAAAAAAAACTATTTAAATCGGTCATTGTGAATATTTTTAAAGGTTTTGAGGAATGTCTTTTTTCTTTTCATGTTAACCCTCCACTTCTCAGAAAAAATGGGCTCTGATAACCGGAGTTAGTCAAAAAATAAATAAAGTATGATCGAGAATTGTTTCACCTAAGAATCAAACTCAAATTCTTTTACATAATTCGTCTTTGATATTTAACTATTTGAGTATAAATGTTTGGTTGGTTTTGATGAATGTTTAACACTGAACGTACTATTTGTCAAAAAAAAAAAAACAACCGACGTACTAAAATTGATAGATATTCTCAAATTTAAATGATTAATTTGTTATTATTTAAATTCAAGAGATTAAATTGTCTCATGCAAACATACACTAATGCGTCATTGTCCAATACTTGAATTTATAAGATTTCTTCTATAGTTTTCACCTTTGTTTGATGCATTTAGAGTAAATATTTACTTTAGTCCTTAAAATTGTATAATTGTATCAATCTAATATCTTACATTAACAATATTACAAATTTATATTTGAAAGTGAGTTGTTAATCGATTCGTCCTTCCATTGATATTTATAGGGATTATAATGACATTAGTTTGATAATGTATAAGATGGTGGGGTTTAGCATAGAAAAGGGGAGTTGTTTCCCACTATGATAAAGTGTTTTTTGTCCATTGGATCAAACGAGAAACACAATCTTATCATGGTGTATCAACACTTAATTATTTTTTTACTTTATCTCTCACTACAATTCTCTCTCCACCATTCTATATATTTTTATAATAGCCAATTTATTAAAAGAAAATCCCAGCAACAAGAACAACAGAGCAGCCCAGCAAAACAAGCATTAGCTGGGCGCTAGAGAGCCTAAAAACCGGAAGCCACCGTTCCATTCTTCCATCAGGATTTAATTTTTTCCCCCTTTTTCAAACCTAGATTCCACAGCCAACACAATAAAGAAAGAACAATTAAGGAACAAAAACTCCAGAAAGAAAAACAACAACAATTGCTATTGATTGTTAATATAATTCCACCACTACCTTTCATATTTTTTATTTTTTTAGTTTTTGCTTTGGATTTAATGAATGAAAGAAAGGACTTTCGTAGTGAGTCAAGTGAAAGGAATTTGCTGATGGTAAGCCATTCGTGGATTTTATTTTATGCTTGATGTTGTTGGCGGGGTGATTGAGGTATGCTGGAGACCAGAGAGAGAATTGGAGTGAAAGACAAAGTGAAAAAAAATAATTTGATAGACCATGATAAGATTGTGTTTCTCATTTAATTTAATGGACAAAAAAAAATTTCCCATGGTGGGAAACAACTCTCCTTTCCTATGCTAAATTCCACCGTATAGGATATATCTGAACATAAGTAAATCGTTAATAATAGAACAATTCATCATTCCTTTATGTAATTTTATGGATTATTTTTAGAACATTGGTAACGTAGAAGACTAAGTTGATGTAGTCCTAAAATTTCAAGGAACATATTGTGTATTAAGTTGATGAAGTTGTTTTAAACCTCTTGGGAGAACTTAGAGGCATGGTTTTTCTATGATAAATAATAACGTTTTTTTTTTTGTGGTGGTCGGGGTTTGAACTCCGTACCTTGCATATATTATGTATTGTCTCTACCAACTGAGCTATGCTCACGAGGACGATAAATAAAAATGTTTAACCCGTACTCGAACAACACTTACAAAGGAAAGAGAGTAACATATTGTTATAATTTCTAAAAGTAAATTATTTTTAGAAAATCCAAAAAACCCAAAGGATAAAATATTACAAAACCATTTAGAAGACTAAAAAGCAACATCTCAGTGAATGCGTTCAATACATAAGACACACGATAGTAATTAAAATCATAATTGTACATAATCCTCACAGAATGTGAACCCAAACATGACCTTCATTGATGATTTGTAAGCCTGAAAGAGTGCCCAAACTTGTCCTCTTCCCCAAATCTTAAATTTATAACTCCATCTCAATATTTTGGCAATTTGGAAGTTCATTTAGAAGTTCTTCTTCTTTACTTCATGAGTGTTGGTAATTCCTCCACTTGTTAGCACAGACTTATCCCTAGTAGTCACAATGACTATGCTACCAGCTCTTAGCCAACCACCTCTTTCTCCAAATAAAGTTTTTAGATTTTCAGAAGTACGAACATCATCTAGTACAATGAAAACTTTCTTTTTTTTGAGTCTTCGTATGACCTTGGATGACATTACTTTAGAAGTGTCAATATCAAGATTTTCCTTTAGTAACTCGAAAAGAAGTTTGTTGTAAGTGAAATTGATTCCATTTCTTTCTGATTCTTCCGTCACCTTATCTAAGAAGCATCTGCGTTCATAATTGCAATGGAAGCTTTGATACATAGCAGCAACAAGGGTTGTCTTACCTATGCCTTTCGCACCCCAAATTCCAATGATTTGAACTTTGGTAGAATTAAAGTTTATTAAAGATTGAATTTTACAATAATTTTCATCCATTTCGAGATTATATGGAAGTTCATTTTTGTACTTGTATCTTAACCTTTTTAATACATCTTTGATAATGTCATCGATCCAGGCAGATTCAGTCCTAACAGATGCAAAAGATAATAAATTAATTAATACACATATCATATGAATGCCAATAAAAGACAAACTCCAATTCATTTTTTTAGACCTTCAGAGGAACACACTTCCAGGTCCCAAACAAATACCATCAGATCAACTCATGTGGTTTCATCAAATTCTTAAGTTTTTTTGTTTGCCTACCACCCATAAAAATCTATTTAAAAAAAAAAGTTAATAGGTCTTTACCCCCTATAATATAGGTCATTTGAAATTTTCGTTTTTGTTTAGCTTATTGGGGGATAAATCAAAACAAATTTTTTTTACGGGGGTAAATAAAAAAAAATTATAGGGGGAAAATCGAAAATGATTTATATTACAGGAGGTAAAGACCTATTAACCCAAAAAAAAATGAGTTTTAACATTTACATGTGTTGCCTCCTTGTTGTTGAAAAATAAATAAATTTTGAGTAAAATATCCTAAGTAAACACTTATAAATAAAAGTAACTTTTATATTTTCAACGCAAAGTTTCTATTTGTAACCATTGTCCTGAGGGCGCAAGACAACAAAGTTAATAAATACCTCTTCCAAAAACAAACAAAAAAAACAGTGAATTAATACCTGTGTTCGGTAGCATGAAAACCAGAAAACTTAGCAGCTTGAAAAAGAGCCTTCTTCCAACTGTGTATCCGACGGTCACTGTAACCGGAGTCATGTCTTTCGAACGCAGTACCATAACTCCCAGTTTGATTCCGAACATGTGAAGGTTGAATACGGTAGAACACAGGAACAACAACAACTTGTCTATTTCTTCTACTACACCCCATTATTTCAACGAGTTCATCCAGACACCGTCTGGAATTCGCGTAGTTCTCTGAAAACACCACTAGAAAAAGATTGGATTCATCCATTGCTTTCCCAAGTTTTTTAGAGATATTATTTCCACTTCGGTCTTTGTCCTCTATATAAGTCCGGAAATGGTTTCGACCCAAAGCAGAGTGAAGATGGCTAGTGAACCCATCAAAAGTATCACGCCTCGAAAAGCTGATTAATACATCATATGGGCGATAGGAAGAAGATGCCATAACCATAGGCATTTGTGTTTTCTGGTTCTTAGAAATAAAATGCGGGATATGCATATCTATACACACACACACACATATATATATATATGAATGAGAGAGAAATTATTGTTAAGGCGTGATTTCCATCTTTTCTTAGAAGAAGCCAGATACACGCTTTTTTTTTTTTTTTTTTTTATAGTTAACT
>Ga0315914_1003160_pt1 | contig 25100 bp, 15 predicted proteins | sample MpolenodulesMG_FD_203920 | JGI IMG/M metagenome (GOLD analysis project Ga0315914, IMG submission 203920) | Medicago polymorpha root nodule microbial communities from Los Angeles, California, United States - elongated nodules | ecosystem: Host-associated > Plants > Roots > Nodule | place: USA... | reverse complement strand
AGATGGCTTGAAAAAAACCTAAAAATCTGGAACATGAACAAACTTTTTTGGTTACAGGAACATGAACATATGAGAAGCAACGATATAATGATAATAGATATGTAACGCGCACAAGGACCGTATTTATTTTACTGGAACATGAACAACAACGTCAATAAACAACTTCCGTATAAAAAAAAAATTAAAAAACGACATAACAATATGAAGAGTTAAAATGTACTGTGAAGAAGGAATAATATCATTTTTTTTTTTCAAAATATAGAAAAGGAATAATATCAAAAGAGGGGCTTATGAATAATAACTGGAAGAGTGTATGAGAGTGGTATCAGTCAAGAAATGTTATGGCCCTGCTAAAAAAATTATGAAAGTCTCAGAAAGTCTCATGGTTTTCTGTGAGATTGTTGAATGAGTATGTTATGTGTATTTTCAACTAAAAAGTCCTATGAAATCCATTCCTCAAAAGAATCTATTAAAATCTATATACTTTTCAATACCAAGAGACATTTTATAAGTCTAGGGAAATCTCATTTGAATACCACCAGATTTCGTTGCCTTCAATAAACAATCTTGATTGTCTTAATTGAATACCACAAGATTTATTTCTATTCTATAAAAGTTTTGATTGAATACCACAACACTTTTTTATTTTTAAAATGTCTTTTAAAATCCCATGAAATCTCAATTCAATACACCCTCCTAAATATGTTTTTGCTCCCTATAAATATATCAACTTTTTCATTTTAAACCCTATAAAATTTTCCTTCAACTTTTAGTCCCTATAAAATTTTCAATCACTACTTTTGGTCCCATTTTTAAACTAATTTTTGTATTTTTTTTTTAATAAAATTGTGCAGAAATGTGTAGTATATTGTAAAAAAAAAATCCCAAAAAAAAAAGAATTTTTTAACAAAACATAAAGTAAATATGAATTTTTAACCGTCAAAAATATAAAAATTCATATTAAATTCACGTTTTGTTACAAAATTCTAAATTTTTTTGGGAGAGATTCTTATAATATTATGAATTTTTCTGAAAATTTTTATTCAAAAATATGAATTCTACATATGATTTTACTTTAAAAGAGTAACCAAAAGTGAAAATAGAAAATTTTATAGGGACTAAAAGTTGAAGAAAATTTTTAGAGGGACCAAAACGAAAAGTTGACATATTTATAGGGACTAAAAACATATTTAACCCTAAAATAAATAACCATAATTGTGACATGGAAATCAGGATATCCAACACACTAATGCAACATAAGTGCCAAGTCATTAATGAGCATGACACGTCAGCAAAATTGATGGGGGACCAAAAAATTTCATTGACTTTTTTAATAGGAGGATCAAAAAATTGGTTCTCAAAATAGGGGGATTAAAAGTTCAAAAATGTATAAATAGGGGGATTAAAATTGCATTTAAGCCTAAAAAAATATATTTTATAAAAAAATATATTTTGACTTACTAAGATTACTTTTCTCAAAAATAAAAGGTAACACGTAATTTGTCTAGGTGGAAGAGCCAAAATTTGTCTTTGAATGACCGAAATTTGTTTTTGAGTAACCGATTAGTTCTTCTTAAGTTAATTATGTATCTCTACTGGTTTACTTTCTTTCCTTCTTCAAGACTTTCATATGTATCATTTGTTCTCTAGAATTCATTTTTAACTGTTTTTTTAAGCGAGGAATTTAGGAAAATATCTTGGATAAATTAGGATATTATTTGCTTAAGAAAAAAAAAGAAAGACGGTTTGGGGTCAGAAGGATTAGGGAGTTTAATTTGTCATTACTTGGTAAATGGCGTTGGAGGTTGAAGGAGGAAAAAGGTTGTTTGTGGTATAGAGTTTTATATGCGAGGTATGGTGAGAAAAGGTGTACTATTAGTGAGGGGGGAAGAGTTGCCTTAGTTTGGTGGAAGAATTTGATTAACATTAGAAGTGGGGAGGGTGAGGGAGTGAGAAGTTGGTTTGCATATAACTTACAGCGCAGGGTGAAAGACAGCACGAGCACTTTATTTTGGTGGGGTCATCGGTTGGATAGAGGGGCTTTGAAGTTCACGTGTTTGCCGTCTTTTTTATCTTGTTGTTAACAAATTGGCAACTGTTTCAGATATGTTCTCTTTAGGTAGGGCGAGGGTGGTGTGGCTTGAGAAAGGCGGCGGAGGTTGTATGTCTGGGGAGGAGAATCTTGTGAGGGAGTGTTGTGCGTCTTTACATTCTATTGTTTTGCATGCATATGTGAGTGACATGTGGATTTGACAGATTCATGTATCTTCAAAATACAATGTACCTAGTGTTTACACCTATCTGACGTTGTAGGATGATAATATCAATAATGAAGACACCATTTTTTCTTGGCACAAGGAGGTACCTCTTAAAGTTAATATTTTCAACGGCATTTATTACAAAATCGCTTACCAACAACAAATAACTTAATTAAGGGAAGGGTGCTTCAGCCGGATATTCGTTTTTGTTCGGGTGGTTGTGGTCTTCATGAGGATATAGATCATCTTTTTTTATCTTGCGACTTCTACGGTCAAATTTGGTTTGATATTTACAATTGGTTTGGTTTGGTTTCGGTTCAGCCGGCTCACATCAACGACCATTTACTTCAATTTAGATCTTTGGGTGGCTTCTAAAAAATATTTCTTCCATCCTTGACTTGATTTGGTTGCCTTGTGTGTTGATCGTTTGGCGTGAAAAGAATGCAAGAGTTTTTCAACAGGAGGGGATTCTCTTCAGTATTCAACACCTTCTTGAGAAAATTAAGCTTCAATCATTTTGGTGGTTGAAGACAAAGCCTTTAACTATCATATGTGGTGGCTTCAACCCCTTTTGTTTTTGGGAATTACTATTTAGTATCATTTCTTCTTTTTCAATGAACTTGTATTTTGGCTCCTTATTGTCTACTTTTTTGAATTGTTGATGTAACGAATCTTTTTTCTCATATCTCTTCTAGCACTTCTTTGCAGAAAGATTAAGATTTCAGTTTATATATATTTCATTTTAACTTCCTCAAAACAAAACACGTAATGACGCAAACAAGTTAAAACTATGTTTTTTTTAAGAGATTTTTATTGTTAGGAAACAACTTCACATTCTTTTTTAAAATCTCTAAAGAAAAATCTTTAGATTTTTTAACGCAAAATCTTTTTTTAAAGATGAAACAAATTTGTGATTTTGCTTCATATTTGCACTTCTTCGTCATAGCTACTTTCAATCACGAAGTCTGCATAATAAAAGTCATGTACAAAGAATGAAAAGAAAAAAAAAAAAACAGAGTTCACTAGTGTGTAACTCAATTCCTATTTAAACTTCCCATTTTCATTGAGTCACAGATGATAAGGTCAAAAAGTAATAAACCCGGTTGTATTCAATTCAACCTAATGAGAAAGGTAAATGATTATCAAGCATGGATACGGACACGGACATTGGACATGATACGGACATTGACATACCAACACAGTTAATAATTTGAAAAAATCACATAATTCAGTATAATTACAAGTGTCGGTGTCGGACACGACACGTGTCCGACACTGGGACACACCTAATCCTAGGAGTGTCCGTGCTTCATAGACCAGTCTTGTACAACTTGTATAAGACTGGTTGATGCATTAAGAATAACAACTTTTATCACATGCCAATGCCTAAAACATGGATGTTGCATATGATTCTGCTATAACGATGATTTAATTGGCTTACATGCCTAAGCTCTTATTATTGATATTCCAATTCACTGAGGAACTTTACAAACATCCCCATTTGACGCTTCCTTTGTTTTCTTCAAACCCGCTTCCAATGCTTTCTCAATGAAATCCATAAACCAATTTCCAGCTTTTGTTTCAATGTGTTGCTTAAGCTGCAAGATACTGGTTTTTTATTCTCACCATTTTCAACAATAGGTTTCAAGATAGAACCTTTCTTCTCCAAAATATCCTTTTGATTTGTACTTGATGATCTCAGTAGCATTCCCCTTTTTCCTTTACAAACACACCTTTTTTGATGGGAGAATCAATCACCTTGTCAATACAACAAATAACTGCATAACTATTTTTATTTAAAAACTCTTATTAAGATGTGGCAAATTTTAAGAGTTAGAGATTCATTGTTTAAATTAGGACAAAGAAGAAAAAACTTTTTTTTTTTTGTAAAGCAGCCTACCGGCTAGAGAAATTCACCTTAAAGGTCAATAAGTGGGGTGTCCAGGGTTCGAATTTCGGCCCCTACATATACATTATCCATTTTTTTTGGTGGTGAACATATGCATTATCCATTACCAAACAAGATAAGGTCACGGAAAAAAATCTATTATTTTTTAATAAAGAAAAAACTAAGTTAACAACTACTTACTACTTGCTCAAAAAAAAAAACTACTTACTATTAAAAAAAAAAGTTATTTAACCAAGTTTGATGTGTGCTTTTATGATAGTGTATATGATTAGCGAAGTTTAATTTAGACATATCAAGAAGCTTTAATATTCTCACATTTTTATGTGTAGTTGTGTTTATAGTTTATACTCCTAAAACCTTATGTGAAATTTTATACAATGAGATATAAAATCTAAAATATAAATTTTTTTAATCAAAAAATCATTTTATTTTCAATCTAATTCAAATAAAATTTTCCCCGTCGCACGGTCATTTAGCAAAATTTGTGTAAAGGCATGCAAGACAGCCTTATTCTTGTTATAATTTGTTCTTAATTTTCCTTTTGATTTTCTGTTTTTGAATTTATTATTTTTGTTTCCAAGTTGTAATTAGATTAACAAATAGTACTGAAATGAGTTTAGAGCCTCTGACCCGATTTGTTCCAGTCACAGGCTTATCAAACAGCTTAAATGAATATTTTTAGTGCATACAATTGAAAAATATATACATGAACAGTTCTATACTTCTATGTCATGTGTACACTATCTAAATTTTATCATCTGAAGAGAGCACATGCTTGTAAGACAGTGGAAAACAAACACAGACCACTGTAAACCTTAGTTTAAGTCCATTTAAAATGAGTTTGACTTTGATTATATTATTTCAAAAAATGTAACCATATTTAATATTTTATCTTCTTTTAAGCCACCTTAAAAATTCTTAAATTGTGTCCGAGACACTCATTAGTGAGACCCTTTCATAAAACAACAGAATAACTGAATTGTTGTATATATTCTAGTGATTTTGGATTGGATCAGAATTGGATTGAACCGTTTTGTCACTTTGTGATGTGTGTATTTAACTTCTTATAGAACTCAGTTGTCATCCAAGGGACACTCAAAATTAAAAGGAGACTAAGGTTAGGCTCTCTATTTATGTCATATTTTCTTCAAAAATACAAAACACAAAACAACAATGACTTCTCGTGTCTCCCTCAAAAAAAACAATGACTTCTCGTGTGAGTGCTTCTCCTACATGCGACTGTGAAGCAAAGTGTGTCATATTCATCTCAGGAGCAAAAAAGAATCCAAATAGACGTTTCTTTGGCTGTCCATATTATGATAAGGTAAATTAATACAAAGAACCTTACCCTAACTTCACATTTTGAACCCATGCCATTTGGTATTTTAGGTTTAAATATGCATTTGGTTCATGCAAATATATGAAAGCCATGAAAATTCAAATTAATAAGGATATGGAGTTTTGGGATTATGTGGTTTGTAGAGGTAGAGGAGAGGAGCATGAGTACGAAGCTTGATTGGTTCACATAATGAGAAGAGTTTTGGGTTGGTTTGGAGGGGATGACAATGGATTGAGATTGGACACTCACCATGTTTGTTGTTTTTCTTGAGTTATCCGCTTTGTCCTTGCAGCGTTTTAAAGAGTTTTTCTGTTATAAAAGTGTGTAAGTGGTTAATTTTTCTTATATTACTATGGAGAACTAGGACAATATTTTTTTTTTAAGAAAAAGGTAAATTTATTGAAAGTTCCTTTGATAAACAAAGCATCATCTACAATTACTTATTTTTTGAAGAAACTAAAATGAAATATATTAATTGAAGCACGTGCTATTCCCAGCTCAAGAAGTGCAAAAAGAAAACCAAGAAAAAAGAGGAAAGTTACATCAAATGTTTAAGTTTTAACCGTTGAACAAAAAAAAAATCCAAAAATCGTTAGAAAATGACTCCCAAACAAGAGAATGAATTAGGTCACCACATATGATAGTTAAAAGAAAAATTGGTGTGATTTGCTTTCAGCCACCAGAAAGATTACAACTTAATTTTTTTCAAGATATTGTAACCATTTCTCCTTTTGCTGAAAAACACAATCATTTCTTTCACGCCAAATGACACAGACACATGAAAGCCTAATCAGATGAAGAACTGTGCGGATATTTTTGGAAAAACGCCTAAAGTTCCAAATTGAAGTAAATGGTCTGAAACACGAGTAGGGTGAATTGTGGTAAAACCAAGCCAACTAGAAATATCATACCAAATTTTTCCGAAAAAGTCGCAAGACAGAAAAAGATGGTCAATATCCATCAATCTGCCAAAACCACCCACACAAAGATGCACATTAGGCTGAAGAACCTGCCTCCTGGTTAAGTTGCTAGTCGTAGGAATATGATTGTGAAGCAGACGCGAAGCAAAAAGGCTGACCTTAAGGGGAACATCCTTGTTCCAAACAATATTTGTGTGAGCATCTGAATAGTTGTAATCCGTCGAAAGCAAGCAATTATAAGCACTGGAAACATTGTATTTTTTTCGAAGCATGGAGTTGCCAGAGCACGTGTTAGAAACATTAGCCGGCCAAACAATGTTATCTAAAAACTCACATCACTCCCTCACATTCATTTTCTCTTAAACCAGTAGTCTCTGCCTCCCCTTCCAAGCCTCATCACCCACCCCTAACCTAATGAATTCGTTTCAGCCACCGTTGCCAATTTATATACATTTCAATAAGATAAAAAAAGACGACTAAATCTACATTTCAAGATCTCTCCATCAAACCACGGATCCCACCAAAACAAAGTTTCAGCACCATCTCCCACCTCACGCATAAAGTTGTCATCAAACCGACGATTAACCCCCACGCCAGCCCCACCCCTAATACTATTTATATTATTCCACCAAGCAGAACAACCTCTGCCCCCATCAACAATACTCCCTCCGACCTCACGTCTAAAACTCTATACCACAAGCTCCTAGGCTCTACCTTCAACCTCCAACACCATTTACCAAATAATGTCAAGTTAAATTACCTTATCATCCTAACCACCCGTTCTCCCTTTTAGAAAAAATAGTGTCATAGTTAATCCAAGATATTTTCCTAATTTCCTCAACACACACCCCACCCCACCCCCCCCCAAAAAAAAAGACTATTAAAAATAGATTTGATAGAAGAAATAATATATGCGGGGGCCTTGAAGAACGAAAAAAGATACACGGGAAGAGATGACAAAACGAAAAAAGATACACGGGAAGAGATGACAAAATAGACTTCAGAAGAACCGACCACCCAAATATAACTTTTTACTCTTTCAACCAGACATCAATAACAAGCTCCAGATAAACAAAATCTAAACGACCCATTTTACAATTCAAAATCAATGCAGCCTCCATTAACCAAAAATCAAGAACATTGGCACCCACGTTGTGAAGTTGTCTAGAATGCAACTTACACAAAATAATTTTTTTAAATATTTTTATTTAGTACCTTTTATATGGATGTATCATATTTTGCATATAACATTTCATAATCAGTCCCCTAAAGAAACATTTCATAATCACTATTATGCATAAATTAGGATTTTTGTCAAAAAGAAAATCAGGATTAGAAGTTCGATTATTTGTGTAGGAAAAGTAGGATAATAACACAAATGGTAAAGAATTAAATTTGGTATCATAATTAAATTCAATTATTATCCTCGTGAGCTTAGTTGCTCAGTTGGTAAGGACAATCCATAATACATGTAAGGTCCGGGGTTCAAATCTTGGCCACCACAAAAAATTAAATTCAATTATTTCATTAAGAATTGCTCAAAATAAATATTTTGATGATATTTTATAGATGAGTATGTAAATAAAAAGTAGACAACAAAGAGTTTAATAATAAACGTAAACTCGTATTGTAAAAAAAAAACCATAAATTCAAATCTATATAATATTTTTTTTATCAATAATCTATATAATATGTGATTTTTTTACAAAATATAATATGTGATATAATTTTGCTATAAATGAAAATTTCATATAGAATATTTTTTTTGAAGAAATTAAATCTCATATAGATTATTTTAGACTCAAATATTGAGAATATTTTATTTAATTTTTTTTTTATGAACCTCATATTAATTGTCATCAAATATTTATAGATTTTTCCTTCAATTTTTTTTATAGATTTTGTAAACTAATTCCAATAAGAAATCTTGATTTTTTTTAGTTTTTTTTGCTCAAAAAAAATCATGAATTTAATTTTAAAATAACCAATATTCTTGGATTAAATAATGATATTGTGCGTCTAAAATCTTTTCAATTTTTTTTTTGGTCAAGTAACATAGCGGCTAGAAATTCACTCTTAAGGTGAATAAGTGGGTGCCCGGAGTTCGAACTTCAACCCTATATATAATGCAGGGTCCCTACTAACTGAACTAACCTCACAAGCGCTATTTCAATTTATTCTAAGATAGTAAAACATGAAATTAATTGTAAAATAAAATTAAAATCAATTGTATACATAAATAGGGTGGGTGAAGTATGTAAAAAAAGGAATTTTCACAATTTTTTTTAACGATTTCAAATAAATGAGTGGATCGAGTATACAACAGGTTTTGGCGTGAGAATGGTTTTGGGAAAAAGCTCAAATGCAACAGCAGTGTAATACATTTTAATAAATCTCAATTAAATATATGTTATAATTAAATCAGAATGGTAGGATTGATTATTATTATTTTTTGAATAACTGTGGTAGGATCAATTATTAAATCGCAAAACAGGAAGTCCAAACATAAAATAAAAAAATAAACATGAACACATTAAAAAGTATGGAACTAAGTCATGGACGCATTTCATTCAATGCGCCTACACGTTAAACCTTGTGATAAAGTCCCTGCATGGGTTGCGTTGTTGAAGACAAACTCGAGAGGGTAGCAAACAACCTTCAAAGACTTATGGTCATGAGAACGGAGTAAATTGTTCTTGAACCTAATCGAAGTGGAAATATTGAGCCCAAATTCCACAATTCCATGTTCATCACGGCTTATAGCAATGTCGTTCGCCACATTAGCATCCAAACGCTCGTTTACCACCGAAGTTTTCATGTTAATCACGTGGGTGGCGCGAATCAGTGAAAAACATTGGCAGAGTTGATTTGTCGAGAACGATGTCCTTGTAAAATAACTCAATCGATGTTGCTTCGTAATAGACTTGCATGTCATGATTAGGGTTTTTGGTGGAGAGCAAAATATTCCAGTCGGCAGTGAGTTCTGCGGTGTTTACTGTTAGCGAGTTGATTGAGGCCGAGTAGACTTCGAAGGTAGGGAGGTCGGCATCACTAACGTTGATGGATAAAACCACGACAATGATGAGAACAGCGAGGACAACAAGGGTGATCAAGGGAGCGATGACTCTGCAGCAGCAAGACATTGTTGGATTGAGTTGGAGGTGATGCTATGCTTACGGCTTGCCTCACTACTATGCTCTCACTGCCTTCCATATCTATATATAGACAAACCTAGCAAATTCAGCACTTGCTTTGGCCCAACAACTTTTTATATAATTTGATTTTTTATATAACATCCTAGTATTATTTGATCCTAATTTATTTTTTTTAGGAAATTTGATCCTATTTTATTGTATTACACTAATTTTTCTTTCATGTCAAATCAATATATATATTTTTTAACTTCCTAATATGATTTAATCCTATTTTATATTTTTTTAATGAAAATTTGATCCTATTTTATTGTTTTACACTAATTTTTCTTTGATATCATATCGAATCAATCAAGTTAATTCTATTTTTTTTTCCGGCTCGAACGTTAGTAAATTTTGAGCATATCTTTATTTTGCTACTAATTTTTTGAGCATATCTTTTTTTGGGCATATCTATTTTAAAGTTTTGCCTTTTTTTTTGTTTACTTGTAAATTTGGCCCCCTAATTTTTTAAAACTTTCAATTTTGTTCTCCAACAAAAAAAAACAATTTTGGCTCATAACTTTGCAAAAGTGTTGAAAAGATGCTACATGTCTAAAAATAGAGGGTTAAAATTGCTATTTTTTAAATATAAAGGGTCAAAAGTGCATCTTTGAAAGATAGAGGTCCAAATTTTTTTAATTTTTATTTTGCATTTTTCAACATTTTGTAAAGTTAAGGGTCCAAAATTGCTATTTTTTTGGGGCCAAAATTGTAAATTTATAAAAGTTTGGAGGTCAAAAATGAATTTAAGTTTTTTTTTTCTTTCTTTATGGTCGGATTCAAGAGAGGCCCAAGGCCTAAATCAATTTTTTTTATCAAATGCCTTTTTTAGAATAAATAATAAGAGTGTTACTGTTCACTTATTTTCAATTGTTGTTGGTTGAGCGACACTTAACTGTTTCAACGGTAGTTAAATGTCGTTCGATACGTTTTAGATTGGTACCACCACTTTTTAAATTGGTTTAACTGATTTAAAAAGGTTTGAACGATAGTTAACTATTCTTGGAGGTAAAAGGGTAATTAGAAGAAATGACAGACTGATCTGAGTGGGTCAATGCTCATATAACATCAACGTGAAACCTCCATCACAAGCTATATTGCAAGCGCATCAGCACAAACATTAGCTTCTCTGTACGGATGACAAATTAAGACCTACCAATTTATATCTAACAATTGTCTAATATGTTGCAATAAACTCCACCATGTCCTCTAATATGTTTTGGCCCTTTATCTTCACTTGTTCATAAAATTGGTTCCCCGATTAAAATTACTAAATTTCTCTCGGTATTTTGAACTTAAAAATGGTGATGGTGTTTTAAATGATATATCATAATGTATGATGATATGGAATGATCGATACTCAAAAAATTGTAAGAAAATCTCATCAAAACTTTAGTTTCAACTTAAAAAAAAATTAATTTTCATAATTTAATTAATAACATGTAAATAATTAATCCATATGGATGATTCTACATGATCATATTGTATTCCACGCTGTTTAAAACCCACTGCTTCACCATTTTTTTAATCTAGAAATTTAAGAGACCAAAACCAAATGATTTAAAATGGAGGGACCAATTTCATAAATCGATGAAAAATTGAAAAAAAAGAAGTCCAAAGATCCAAAACTATAATTAAGCCATGATAATAAATTATAAAGAAAATATTATAAATATTTTTCTGTTATAAATTTACATATTATTTAAGTAAAATTATTTTTAAGTTTGATATAAATTTTTCTTGTATATAATAACAATTTGGTGAAATCTAACCAATTTATTTAAGCGGACGAATGCATCAAAAGACACATGATGGTATAGAAATTTTTGTTTGAAACTGTGCTCGCGGGTTTAAAACTTTCAAGTGAATGTCGTTATTTAGGAAGAGTTTTTCTCATTAATATATTAAGTTGTGCTTGAATGAAGAGTTTTGGAAATAATTTTGAAAATAAATGAAGTATTATTGAAGTAGCTTAATCAAAGGGATGAATGAACATGGGAACCCTATAAATATGGTGGGGAGGATTATCATGATAAGGCAAAAAAGTATTAATCCAAGTGGTGTTGAATTCAACCTAATGAGAAAGGCAGCGAAGTGTGATGATTGATTCTACAAGACTAATTGATACATCAAGAATAGCAGCTTCAAAAAATACACCACAAAACAAAACTAAAAAAAATACCCTCTTATACCAGATGCATCAAAACACAGTACTTCACTTCCATCCACAAGGACCACTTTATGTTCAGGTCACTTAATCATTGGTAGATTTCATTGAATTCAACCCATCCCAAACAGTAATATTATTATATTACAGTAAAGCAGCATTACAAATCTTGTCCTTATGTAGAGAACATAAAACATTGTTCTTTGAGAATAATTGACAATTGTTTAATTGAGATACTCATTGTAGATAAACAATGAATGTGAATATGTCTGATATTATTTCACTTCTAACCAAATAATACATACATATATGAGTTGAATAATACAAATAAAATCAACTATGAAAAACTCAAAGTGGCTCGTGACATTTAAGCTAATGACATTTACTATGATTGATTTCTCACAACAACTGTTATTCCAAACACAATACACACTTAACTTAAAAAGAGTTCATCATTTGAATAAAGTATCAAGGGTTCTTAATCTTTTTTCTTCATTTCCGAGCAATCTGTGCTGCTTTAGGATGGCTAGGCCTCTTCTTACTATGGTCTTGTTCTACCTCAACCCAGTTCATAACTTTAAGTATAAGTGACTGAGGGACTTTATGAACATCCCCATTTGACGCTTCCTTTGTTTTTTTCAAACCAGCTTCCAAAGCCTTCTCAATGAATTCCATAAACCAATTCCCAGCTTCTGTTTCAATTTGTTTTCCCAACTTGATTGTGTTGCTTAAGCTGCAAGATACTAGTTTCTTGTTCTCATCATTTTCAACAATTGGTTCCAAGGTAGAACCTTTCTTCCTTTTGATTAGTACTTGATAAAAGACATCAACTACTGTGTCAGTGGCCGAAGCATCTCTTAATGCTTGAACTTTTGAGCTACTTCTCTTTGCTGCACAGCTTCCTGTCATGCAACATAAATACTCATATTATATGATTATTACAGATAAACAAGGTTTTGAATAAAAGTTCATAGACTGTGATATGTTACACAACCCCAGTTGAGGATATATAAGCCGCATTTGACCGGGAGGATTTAGGAAAAAAGACAGCGACCGTGCTATGGCCGCGATATCACGCGACCCTAATAGAGGTTGTATCGGCCTCATTAAACCCCGATTCTTAGCAATATCAAATGCGTAGTTACTAGGATGCAACAGCAGTAAAATGCAGCACTTAATGCTTCTAGAACATCTATATCTGATGCTAGTGAGATTTATAGAGTTCAGACTTAATCATACTTAGAAACAATTATCATTATCTGTGATTATGAATGATGGTATTGTAGTGAATATCATGTAAATCAATTTTGGGGTCGGTAATGTTAACCTTGCTTATTAATGATTAGTTTTTGCCTTGCAATAAAATAAAAGTGAATCAAGTTTTGATGATTTACGCAATCCTTTTAGCCAGCTAAAAGTACAAACATGGGCTCCACCGTTTGAGGTTTGAGGCAACTACGATATTCATCAACAACTCGTCCTCTAGTACTAAAAGTAAACTCGCATGCCATGGTGGTGACAAACAAGTTTTTTACTATCTTTGCAAGGACTTGAAGATGACTTGAGTGTACCTTCCACCATTTTATTAAAATATCAAAGTCAGTAGATGATGAACCAGTGCACTGTAAAAACCGATTGTTACCATAAGGATTTTCCTTGCCACCTAAAGCAAATTGTTAATCACTACACTCCACGAGTAGTTCATGCAATTGAGTTGCCAACACGTCTTTTCATTTCTTTGCCTCTAGTGAACTAAAGTTATGAGTGATCAACTAGTGTATAAATTTTAATTTGTACCTAGGGTCTAAGACTTGCGATATCAACAACATGTTTAACAGCTCAAATTTTCCTTAGTATTTGTCATATTTTATTTTCATCTTTTCAGTCATGTCCTATATGAATATGTCATCAGAAGAACACATTTTATTTATCTTTTCCCTTATTCCAAAGACCTCAAACATAGACATATATTGTATATCTTTCATGTTAGATCCTGACATAGGATATAACAAAAAATAAGTAAGCTAAGAAAAGGTAAAAGGAGGATGGGACCTATCTGCTACATAGATCAGAGTCATATGCAATGAACTTGTGCTTTACTTCAATTAATTTTTCTTCTTCTCAATGCGATACTCAGCTTCAAACAACTCAACCTCTAGAGTAGTAACTTTGCACCGAAGAACTGCAACTTCTCAATAACATAAATGTCACTCCATGCCAGTTTGTCTCTGACCAAAGTAATAGTTCTTAGAAACAAACTGGGCTGACAATCTAACATGACTTCATTACAGACAATAAATTCGTTTTCACAGCCTTCGGTGCTAGGTGAGTACAAACTACAGAAGTCACAGAAATATTATCTAATTAAGTTCATCCATAGAAAAGACAAGAATCAAAATTTTAAAACTTTTTTTGAATATTGAAAAATAGATATCTTTTTAAGAACAGTTCTATGTGTCCACTATCTAAATTTTATCATCTAAACAAAAGACATGTTTATAAGACATTGGAAAACAAACACATACCATTGTGATACATACATTACAAATATCCTTATACATAAGAAACCATATGATGATGAGCACCTATATTATTTCAAAAGATTCAGCCAATATTTTCTCTACTTTTAAATAACCTACTTATTTTGGTATAAACTGACAGAATTTTACATTAACTCACATTTCAATTTCCAAATAAACAGTGATATTAATTTAATATTGGAAAAAATAAGAAGAAAAGAAACCTGCTTAATGATTTACATTCAGCAAAGTCAATCTAACAGTGAAAGATAGTGGCAGGGGAAAAAGTTGATGTTAGCAGATTTTTAATATTTAGAAAGAGACTAAGGCAAGCTAAGAAGTTGAATAGGAAGTGTGTATAATAAAACATGGTGATTACATGCAAGATAGTTCCATCACCAAGCTGCTTCAAATCACAAACTGTGCATAATAAACAAAGTAATGTGAAGAATGGAAAAAAAGTCAGAGTGCATGCCTGAACTAATTTTTTGTTGCTTAACTTACTTTTTGTGGAGCCAAATTGCCACATTGTATCTAAGGAACTTCTAAGCAATCTCAATCAATTTTACTCCAGTGATTATTAACAAGAAGCAACCCATACTTACCCCACAATTTGTATTTTTTTCTTCACTTAATTTTGATTAAAATTTTAATTTTAATTTACTTACTTTTATTAATAGGTAAAAAATTGAAAACACATTTTTTGTCATTCAAATCTGAAACTGAAACATGTAAAGATTAAAAGCTGAAAATCGATATGTACTTGTTTTATCCAGAATACCAGAATTACCAAGTGGAACCATTAAGAAGTTGAATATGTGTGTAATAGAACATGCTGATTACATGCAAGATAGTTAGCATATTGCAATTTTCCAAGACAATCATTTCCCATTAATATGTATTGACAACACATGCAATTATTTTTCCAATCCAATATTCTCCTATTAGATTTGATTTGTATTCAACAAGTAGTAATTGTTCACTCACCAAGTCACCAAGATAGCATAATAAACCAAGTCTTGTAAAGAATGGAAAAAAAAATGTCTGTGCACCAAGTGTAATTCAAAGAAACCGTTGGAAAAATTGCAGGAATCTGATTAACTCTGAATTTTTTTTTGTCTCACATTTTTAGAGAAGGAAACCAATATGATGATAGCCTTGGCAACATTGGTTTAACTTTAGGTCATTTCACTAGTTGGCATTAAGTCACTGATCTTTGTTTGTCTTCCTTTTCCTTTGCTGTTCAATATATTTATATTTGGTGGTAGCAGCTGCTGGTGCTCCACTTTTTTGGCTTAAAATTCCCATTTAAACTTTCCATTTTCATTTATGCACACAGGATAGGGCAAAAATGTACCAATATAATCCAATAGGTGTTCAATTGAAGCTAATGAGAAAGGTACCTGAGCATCTGTCTGTGATGATTGATTCTACAAAACTAATTGGTGCATCAAGAATACCCTCATATGCCTGAGCATCCAAAAAATACACCACAAAACAAGACTAAAAAATACCCTCTTATGCCTGCTGCATCAAAACACAGTACTTGCCATATTCACTTCCATTCACTACACCAAGACAGCTACACGAACAGAACAATTAACCTGTCTGTGAATCAAAATGAGAAATGAAACTCCACCCAATCACGCCATATTCCATATCACTTTAATAATGTCCAGGTCACTTAATCATGAGTAATATCATTGTATTGCAGTAAAGCAACATTGCAAATATTATCCTTATGTAGAAAACAGAAAACATTGAGAAAAATTGACAAAATTGTTTATTTGAGATGCTCATTGGAGATAAACAATGAATATGAATATCACTGATATTAGTTCAATCCTAAGCAAATAATACATATATGAGTCGAATAATACAAATAAAATCAACTATGAAAAACTCAAAGTGGCTCGTGACATTTAAGCTAATGACATTTACTATGATTGATTTCTCACAACTGTTATTCCAAACACAATACACACTCAACTTAAAAAGAGTTCATCATTTGAACAAAGTATATCAAGGGTTCTTAATCTTTATTCTTAACTTCCGAGCAATCTGTGCTGCTTTAGGATGGCTAGGCCTCTTATTACTATGGTATTGTTCTACCTCAACCCAGTTCATAACTTTAAGTATAAGTGATTGAGGGACTTTACGAACATCCCCTTTTGACGCTTCCTTTGTTTTTTTCAAACCAGCTTCCAAAGCCTTCTCGATGAATTCCATAAACCAATTCCCAGCTTCTGTTTCAATCTGTTTTCCCAACTTGATTGTGTTGCTTAAGCTGCAAGATACTGGTTTCTTGTTCTCATCATTTTCAACAATTGGTTCCAAGGTAGAACCTTTCTTCTCCAAAATATCCTTTTGATTTGTACTTGATGACTTCAGCAGCTTTCCCATTTTTCCTTTATAAACACACCTTCTTTTTGACACGTTTGATTCAGTAGAGTTTCCTGATTGGTCTATGGAATTTTGCATAACCTCGTGTAAAACATGTGGTTGTTCTTCTTCAACTTGTTTATCTGATTTTAAAGCCAAATCTGAAGCTGAAGTAGCTGCTTGCATTGACATCATTGCACTAACTGCTTGCACAATATCATTATGGAATTCCAGAAACCGTTCAAAACATGTAGCAGGTGCATCAGCTCGAGCTGATTTTGCTAAATTAGAAAACATCCTAAAAGAAAAAGTTCAAATATAAAGTTATTCAGTTGCTAGTTTACTCTAGTTGCTAATACAATATAAAAGTGCAAAGCTAGTCCCCAAAAATATAATTGAATAAGGAATACATACTTAAGGGATCGAACTACTGTCTCAGTGGCTGAAGCATCTCTTAATGCTTGAAGGGCAATCTTTTGAGCTACTTCTCTTTGCTGCACAGCTTCCTGTCATGCGACACAAAATACGTGTTATATGATTATTGTACACACATCAAAGGATTTAAATAAAATTCAGGGACCGCAAATATGGCTGTGACATCACGCTACCAAAAGTTTAGACTGAAATAGTAATAAGTTGAAGTAAGTTCAATCTTTAGCTTTAACAAAAATGTACCTTTCCCAAGGAGCTGAGTCTTGATGGTAAATTCATGGGTAGGCTAAGATTGTTAGAATCATCAAAAGCTGAATTAGTTGTAGACTGAGATTTATGTTGAGAGGTGACACTTGAATCCTCTTTTTGAGTAACTCCGTCAATAACACCAACAGAAGTCGTCACTTTTGCATGTCTTAACCGTGGTGGCGGAGTACCACCTCTCTTTTCCTGCTATTTTGCACAGTAATCAAACAAACAAATTCAGAAACTTATCAACAATAAATAGTCAATTTGCAATTAAAAGATGTCGTATTACAATCCTAGATACTAGGCAGAATTGCAGTCAAATACATCAGACACAACCTCAAATACAATTGTCTAGTCGCACAAACATAACATATCACAATTGCAATCAAGTCAAATACAGCTGATACAACCTAAATTATAATCGTTTAGCCGCACAAACATAACAAATCATAATTGCAATCAAGTCAAATACAGCTGATACAACCTAAATTATAATCGTTTAGCCGCACAAACATAATCATAATTGCAATCAAGTCAAATACAGCTGATACAACCTAAATTATAATCGTTTAGCCGCACAAACATAACAAATCATAATTGTAATCAAGTCAAATACAGTTTATACGACCTCAATTACACTCATTTTCAGGCCGGAAAGACATCAATTACAATCGTTCAATCGCCCAAACTAATCACATTTGCATTCAAAGTCAAACCCAGCTGATACCTATGAAACACCAACACAGACACGGACACTACACTGACAATCTAACACTAATGCTTCAACACAGGTAAAGCTAACATGTGTCAGTGCTACAGAGAGGCTGATACAACCTCAATTTAGTGTAAACATAACAAATACACAATTGCAGTCAAACTCAAATACAGCTAACACAACCACAATTACACTCATTTTAAGGCTGCCAAGACATCAAAAGGGTACCTTTCTGTAAAAAAACTAGCTTAAAATACTAAACATTAGTAATCAATTACCACACAAAAAATGAAAGAATCAAAGAAGAAGGAACAATGTACCTACATTTGACTTAAATGGACTTGCAGGTATCCTATTCTCTCTTTCAGAAACACTTCTACTTCTTGTAATCTTCCCATTAGAAGAACCAAAAGCACAACTTTTCCTAAGCAACCCAGGACTTTCACCTTTTGGATCATTCATTTTACCAAAAAGCCCTCCACTCACAGAACACCTAACAGGAGTCCCAATTCCACCATTACTCCTCCCTCTAATTGGTGTACACTGATCAAAATCCAAATTAACCGGTTTAAAAATCATCGGCGAAGATGGAAAAAAATCACCACCATCACCATCATCATCATCATTCTTCTTCTTCCTCCCTGTACCCCAAGAGCCTCTAACAGAACTGGGCTTACATGTTTGAGCCTGGGCCTGGGTCTGGGCTTTTTCCCTTAGGCCCATTAAAGGTTCAGGTGTACCAATGAAAGGGTGTCTACCAGGTAAGGGTTTAGCACCCTTAAGAACCGGAACAGGTGAACCGGGTTCTAATCTATCAACATAGATAAACTGACCCAACTGCATTTTATTACTGAGAACAAAATCATGTTGATCAGAAGGAAGAGTAACATAAATCGAATGCGAAGAATCGGAAACTTTGATGTAGAAGCCTTGTTTTGGGAAGAGACTCTTTTCGTCGAGATCGGCCGGGACGATGTCGGTGACTTGTAAGAGTGAATTACGATGCTCGCTTGTTGGTTTCACGCCGGTGTTTAGTCCGTTTAAGAGTTTTACCAGAATTCCAGGTGCGAGTGTTGCCATTGTTTGATGAGATTTTGGGGAATTTTTGTTGTTACTATTTTTAGGGTTTTCAAGAATTGAGTGTGAAGAAGAAAGAAGAGGTTGCTGAAGACGAGTGAGTGAGATTGTTTGTTGGTAACGGTAATGTAGGGGTGATATTGTAATATTGGTTTTTTGAATTAAGAACGTTGAGACCAACGGTCATATCAACTTATTAAGCTCGGGTTGTAATGTCATTGTGGTTGTGGGGTAACAAAAGATGAATAAATCAAAGAGTGTTACTTTTCCCACACTACCTTCTCACGCGCCTTGCAAAAATACCGAAATTACCTTTGGTTTTGGATTTTATTTTCCGAACCAGATTGTTATTGATTTTCAGATTTTAAAATCCGGACAACGTCCATATGAAATTTTAGTGTCTTTTTTTTATGTCAAAGGTCTCTGTTGACCGTTATACGACCACCGCATAAGCTGCAATGCAATTGGAGGGGTTGTATGAACGGTCAACAATGACCATGACACCACAGACACACCTAAAACTACCTAAAAAACTAAATTTTTTTGAAGAAAATGTAAGAAAAGAGGTGAAGAAGAATGAAGGAAAATGTTGAAGATTCAAGCCTTTTTATAGCCTTAAATTAGTCATAGGTCTTAATTACAGTCAAATAAAACGTGTTCCGCATTCAAAACTGTAAAAAAAAATACATTCAAACTCCACTAACCGACCAAACCTTTGGTGAAACGTCACCGGCCAAAATGTTACTGAGGTGTTCCGGATTTTATATTTCGGAATGCATGAAGTTTGTCCGGATTATATAATCCGAACCGCATCAGACCCTTTATTTTCCGGAATGCACTTATTTATAGAGGTCCTTGGATGTTGTGGACAACATAAACTTTTGGTGCAATGTGGTCCATACAAAAGGATCATATGCTGAAGTATTCCGGATTTAGTAATTTGGAATACACTACACCATATGTGAATCCGGAATCCATAATCTGAAATGCATATCTTTGGTTATTTTATCGATTAAATGAACATCTTTGACGTAAATTAAAACATAATGAAAGTTTAAATAATATATATATATATATATATATATATATATATATATATATATATATATATATTATTCAAAACATAATGCAACAACTTAATTCAACAACACATAACTAACACGCAATTAAAACAACTTAAAACACGTGATTAATTAAAACATGGCACATTATCACGGATCACCTAAACGAATTTCTTCATCTGGTGGTCCCTCCAACAGAGCCTTGATCTCTTCGTAGTTCCTGCGCCGGTTCAAACTTTTCAAAATTTGTTCAGCAGATCTAACCAACGAAGCGTCCAACTCGATCGGTCCTCTAGTATTGTCCTGACCAAAGACAGAGAACATGGTTCTCACGTCGTCGTCGTTTGTGAGTTTCATCCGGCTGAACCGAAGAGATGAAACTAAGTCGGACAATGGACATCAAAATTCAACACCGACCACCCTCATCGTGTCTCTGTGGTTGAGTTGACGGTTGATTTAATTCAGTTGATCCTTCAGCCTGGAGGGGGTGACATCGTTGTGAATCCTAAACAGATGGGGTTGCTTTCCCCAGGTGTAGTAGACTGCCGCTAACTTGGTGTTTGGATCAGTGCCAGGGAATTCCATGATTTTTTTTCTGGTGTAGTTTACTTGTAATGAAAACAAGGATCCCTATTTATAGAGTTGTCTGGGCGTTGTGGAACACATAAACTGTCGGTGCAATGTGGGTCACACAAAAGAATCCAATGCTGAAACTTTCCAGATTCTAAAATCCGAACCAACCCTCACCATACACAAAGTCCCATGTTTCCATTTGTTTCACCAATATCGTATTATCCGGATTATATAATCCGGAAACCATGATGCATTCCAGATTATATAATCTAGACTGCATCAGTTTCTTCTGGCCGGTGTTCTGCACCACAAAGAAAACGTTTTTCAAACGTTTTGGCTGGTGCATTCCTTAAAAAAAACGTGTTTTTGCACATTTTTTGACTACTATTAATGGTTTTTCAACCCTCCCTTCCTATAAATACCATCCATCTCCCCCACCATTTCTCACACAAACCTCTCCCACCCTCTCTTATTCTTCCTTCTACAACGATGTGTTTCCATCGTTGGCCTTTCATAGAAAGAGACCTCTTTGGAATTCCATCAAGGGTTATATGATCGGTCAACAGGGAAGGGGTCAGTCTGGATATGAGGTTGGTCTGTCTGGGCGTATGTTTGACCATCACGGTCTCTTGCTCCCTAGAGGCCCCTGTGTCCCCTGTGTCTCCCCTCCAACAGCGAAGCTACTGGTATGTCCTATCAGCTGGAGCCACTGGTAGCTTACCCCCCTTAGAAATAGTTTTAGGTTCTTATGTAGTAAGCTTAATAAACTTCAACATTTGTAATGTATTATTCACATATCAATAAAATGACTTCTTTTTATCTTTGTGTTCTTTTTATTTCTGTTTTATATTTCAATTTACGAATTTGAAAGTTTAAAATGAATTTTTTTTGGAAAAAGACCGTTTCGAATTTTAAAATCCGAACAAATTTGAAAAATAGTAACAATGCAGTCCGGAAAACTAAATTTGGACCAGGGGTAAAAGTGAAAAAAAAAATAGGACGCGCGAGAAGAACATAGGGTGGAAAAAGTAATACTCATGGTTCTTATAAAAGTTTAGTTAATTTGTTCATTTGATATTCTAAGAATCTTTGATTAGAAAATAAATTTAATTTTGAAGTTTTTATTTTTCGTTTTTACTAATTCAGTCAAATTAGTTCATAAAATTTCACTTGTTTGTCAATTTGGCATCTAAACTAATAAAATAAATTAAAATGTACTTAAATTACGCTCTCATCATAGATTATAGAATAGATATAGATTATAGATAATTAAAAATAATAATTCGTTATCACATCTACATCGAAAATTAAGTTAAATTTTTTTTGGAAGGGAGAAAATTAAGTAAAATTTTATTTGCATGTAAAAAAAGGGAACATTTTGTTTAATTCAAACAAATGGTAGTAAAATATTTTGTGGCAAGTTAATAATCACCGTAATACTTGTTTCGATCAATGGGAAACAAAAGACAAGGAAAGAAAAAACTATAAACAGAGGAATTGAGTTCCCCAAATTTCAGCTAAACAATAGATTGATCTAGAGCTCATAAAAAAGTGAAATACTCAATTTAACGAGTCAACCTGGACAAGAGTTTTTTTCACGCAAGGCATGAGCCAACACAACATTCCTTGAAAAATCAAGAGGAGTATAAAGACGATTATGTAGAACATCATTTTGGATAATGGTCAGTGTTGTTTGAGAACCTGGATCAAAAATGATATCTTTAAAACTAAGATACCAAGTAATCTACAACCCATTTTTATTTGAGAATTTGAATCGCAAATGATATCTCTAAAACTAAGATACCAGGTAATCTACAACCCATCTGAAATAGGACAAAACTTAAAGAGTCCGTCTAATATGGATACTTCTTATGGAATTCAAAGGTAAAGCCTTGGGATAATTATTTTAAGAGAAATAAAGCTTAAACCCTCTAGCAAAATTAGGTATACCATGTTTGTAATTATTTTGTCTTCTTTTCTTCCTTTTCTTTGAAAAAAAAAAGTTTGATATTATAATATGTCTATACAATATTTAAAAACCATATGAAACTTAAACGATGACTAACGTTGATCTAAATATGATATATCGCCTCAATTTTCACATCATTTATTTTTCCTTGTTTTTGTTAAATCGATATTGATCAGATCATCGTCTCTATCATAAAAACGAGTTTTACTTCCAGAAGACGTGTCATTGATATTTTAGGCAATTTATGGGTATTGGTCTACAGTCATATGTCTACTACTAGTATGAGTGCCCGTGCAACGCGCGGGACACCAAACACTATCTTAAAATATATAATTTAATACAATAAACTAAAATTGTTACTTTAATATTAATTATAAGATTGTCATAGTCAAAAACATGATTATCTTCAAAGAGTTATAAATGACGAATATTACTTATCCCTCAAAATTATATGTAATTAAGAAAGAAAATTACAAAACATTACACATTGTGATCACAAAAAACAAAGCAAAATATCACCATCACTAATAGCTTGAAAGTCTACTTCAAGTCAGTATATCGGTCTCCATATCTCCATATGTAACTGCCAAAAAATGAATCAAGTCATTTGACAGTAAAAAAAAATGGTTATCGATAATTTGTTAATGTAAAAAAATAAAACAATAAATAGCATAATATATTTTTTTACAAAAATATATAGCATAATGTTATAATGTTTGTTGTTTAAATAATTGATATAAGTACTGAACGGCTCTGGTGAGCACCCCTGTGTTTGATTGGTAAATTGAGAAATCATCCTTAAGAATGAGTAAACAAATATTTATACCAGACAACACAGACTACATACAACCTTATAGTTAAAGGGGTAGCACTTGGGTGCCTTTGGCTTCGGTGCCCCATGTATCTTTTTTTTACTGAAATAATTTCGCAAAAGTTCTTGACTAATAAAATAGTGAACACATACCAGAAGTAAAAATCAAACACATATAAAAAAGGTAACAAAAGAGACAGTGTTGGAAAGCCCCATGCATGAGAATGACATTTCCAATTTGACCCAAGTGTTCAAGGAAAAAGCCCGCATACATTTATCTACAACATATTCATGTTAGATAAGAAACCTTTTGTCATAAAATACGTGTTTAACTAAAGATTATGAATAGCCATATACATAAAAAAACTCAGAGTCTAGTAAACCAAATGTCACTCACTACCCAAAGGCATAAAAAGATGTAAAACAACAATCCTAAAAGGTGTTTTCTGAAATGATACACATCTAACATGGTTATAGCAAACAAATCAATATCTATGAAATCAACAAAGAAATAAAAATCAGAATCCAATATATATCTATTGTTACCACTGGATTTTAGGATTTCCCCAAATTGGACTTCACCCGTGCTCCTTTAAGATTGCTTTCATATATCCAACTTATTACACAAAAAACAAAAATTTATATTATTTTCAATCTGTCATTCAATAATCTAAAAGAACAAAACCAATGAAGATAAAAGTTTGATACTTACTGTTGTAAAATCTATGATTCTTAGTTTCTCCTCTATCTCTATGGATTTGGATATTGAATTAAATTCTCTGTAAATCGAACAAAATAAAAAATAGAGGAAAAATCATCAAACATTGAAGTCTTTTCAATTGTGAAAAATAGATACAGAAATCGTATGCACTTGCAGAGAATTAAAGGTGGACATTTCTTACTTTGAGGTGAGAGAAATTATAAGAGATGAAGATGTTGGAAATTTAGGTCTAATTAAAAACAGATTTCATAAAACATGTTCAACAATTATGAATCAATAGCGGAAGCAAACAAAACATTGAATATGATTATGAACGGATCTACAACATGTTTGATTTATCAAGGATATTAAGAATTAGGTATAAGGAATACCTGGATAAAGCTGTCATGGCAGCCCTCTCAACTATACGACGATAAACATAGAGGAGTGATCTGAAACAAACATAAGGGGTTAGCGGCGGCTAGTTTGGTTCTTCCTCAACCGGTACCTTTATGCCTCAAGTTCTCTTCAGATGGGGAGAAGAGAGAGTTTTACGTATTGGGGACCATAGCCTCTTTTATATTGGATGGCCATTAGGTTTCCATTATTGCGTTAATGGGACATGCGGACATCCACTCATTGAGTCCATATCAACTAATTAAATATTTAATTAATTATCCAATTAGAAATCTAATAGTCTTATTACTTAATTTGATCACTAATCAATTAAGACTCACAATTGATAAATAGCTAATATAATTATTATTATGATATTTGCCCACATAATGATATTGGAATATAATTAAATAATAAAATATTCCAACA